>Ga0209417_1000087_pt1 | contig 247304 bp, 210 predicted proteins | sample RifGroF2_FD_184002 | JGI IMG/M metagenome (GOLD analysis project Ga0209417, IMG submission 184002) | Groundwater microbial communities from Rifle, Colorado, USA - Groundwater F2 (SPAdes) (version 2) | ecosystem: Environmental > Aquatic > Deep subsurface > Groundwater | place: Rifle, Colorado... | reverse complement strand
GCGGAGGTGATCCTAACCTCGTATTTAGGTAAGGCTTGTGAACTCGAGGAACTCTGTTAACCAAAAGCAAGCAACCATGTATGCTCAATAATACATGCTCTTTGAAAGGTTTCGAACACTCATGATTGCAAATCCGCGCCATGTATTGTCACGGATTATAAAAAAACATCGCGCGGATTTGCAATCCGTGCGATGTTTTTCTTTTATTGTATTTTTTCGATTTTAATCGCGGGGCGTGTAGGCATTGCGTTTTCCGCTGCGTCCAAAGATGCTGAAATGCAGGTAACGCTGCGGATTTTGGCGAATATCTTCGAGCAGTCTGTCCAGTTCTTTCGATGATTTTTCAAGATTGTAATACAAAGTATCGTTGTTTACAAGTTGACCAAGCGAACCCTGTCCCTGATTCACTTTTGTCATCACTTCGTTGAATTTTGCCAGCGATTCGTTGGCATTATTTATCGTTGACTTGAAATTTGTTTTGGCAAGACTATCTGATATGGTGCTCAGATTAGAAAAAATATCACGAATCTTTTCATTATTATCTTTCAGATTTGAAGTGATAGATTCTACATTAGCAAAAATATTCCCCAGTCTGAATCGTTGTGCCGACATGAGTGTGTCAAGATTATAAGAAGCATGTTCAAGGCTGGCAATGGTATTTTTGATGCTTTCGAACGACCGGCTCAGATTCTCACGGGTGTCGTCGTTGAAGATAAGTTGCAGGATTACCAGAACGCTGTCGAACGAAGAAAGCAACTCTTCCGCTTTGTTTTTCAGTGGCAGAATCTGCATACTAACTTCATCTTTCAGGTCAGTCTCAGTCTCGCCTTTCAGATAGTCTCCGCTTTCAGCCGGTTCCGATGCATTGCCGAGTAAAATCTGCATGGCTTTACTGCCGAGCAGGTCGCTGCTAATGATCTTTGCAATTGAATTGGAAGGAATGTCGATATCTTCGGAGAAAAGCATTTTTACAATGAGTTTTCCTTTGCCGCCTGGCTTGAAGCTGATTTCGGCAACCTGTCCGATTTTAAAGCCATTGAGCATAATCGGATTGCCCTCCTGCAAACCGGTTACGTTTTCATATTCTGCATAAAGAATGGTTTGATTGGTGAAGATATCCTTTCCTTTGAGAAAGTTGATCCCCCAATAAACCAGCACCATTCCGAGAATGAAAAATAAGGCAATGCGTACTTCCTTTTTCTTAAACACCTTGGTTTTTTTTACAAATCTAATGTAATTTTTTAACCGGACAATGAAAAAGTTACTGTCCGCTCATCTTTCTTGCGTCCTGGACACTGATCGAGGCACCATTGCTAAATGCAACCATGAATGCATCTTTGTATCCACTGTTGCGAACTTCGGTCAGATAATTCAATGCTTCATTATACGAATTTGTCTCTCCACAAAAATATTTATAAAACGTTCCTGCTTTGCTATATGAAACGTTTTTCAGACTTTTAATCCGCGAATCGCTTAAAGGCACAATTTCCTTGAACGAAGCAAACTGAATTTTAAAAACAACACCAGCGCTTTGCATGCTTGTTTCGTTTTGCACAACGGTTTCTTCTATCTGATTCATTCCAACAGCAATATTGCCAAGATTCTCCGTTTCATTGCTGTATGAAATTATTGCGTTGTAAATGGAATAGGCAATTTTTTCTTTACCAGCATCCGTCATCAGCACTGACTCATCGTTGTAGTTCGAAATAAATCCGGCCTCGATCAGAATAGATGGCATCGCGGTGCGGTATAATACAAAAAACGGAGCCTGCTTTGTGCCGCGGTCGTAGAGTTTTAAACGATTGTTTAGGTTTTTCATGATCAGCTGCGCCATGGTCAGGCTGCGCTCGATATAGATATTCTGAAACAAGCTGAATGCAATATACGCTTCGGTGGAATTCGGATCAATGCCATCGTAACGGTCTTCGTGATTTTCTTCGAGCAGTGCGGCCGAATTTTCTTTCATGGCAACGGCCAGATTGGCTTCGGTTTTATTAAGCCCCATCACATAAACTTCAGTGCCGTTGGGACTGGTTTTTTCGTTTGCGTTGCAATGCATGGAGATGAACAAATCGGCCTTGGCATCGTTGGCAATTTTTGTGCGGCGGTCCAGCTCAACAAACACATCGGTGCTGCGGGTATAAACCACTTTGATGTTGTCGTGATTTTTCAGGTATTTCCCAACACGCAAAACAACATCCAGTACAATATCTTTTTCCTTGCTGCGTTTTCCAAGCGCGCCAGGGTCTTTACCGCCATGACCGGCATCAAGGACTACAGTCCAGTTTCCATTGGTGGAATTTTGAGCTGTGGCGATCTCTGAAACAAGCAGTCCGGCAATGCATAGAATAAAAAGAATGTGCTTCATCCGCGATTATAATTATTTTTGTAATCCGAATCTCGTTACAAATGTAAGAGGTTTTTTCCGTATCAGCAATTATACCATAATTTGAAGTTTCGCAAATTCTATATTGTCATCGTTCTATTACTGGCTGCCGGCGCGGTTTCCGGACAAGTTATAGATACCACCAATGTTGGAAACGACAGCATAAAAGCGACGGTGCAGATTGAGAAAAGTGCGCTGGATGAAGCTATTGATTACAAATCACGCGACTCCATCCGCTTTAATGTGAAACAACAAATCGTGGAAATGTGCTTCGAAGCTGTGGTTGATTACGGCTCCATTCACCTCGAAGCCGGTTATATCTGCATCGATTTTTCGAAGTTTTTGATTATGGCTTATGGAATTCCGGATTCAAACGGAGTGGTGCAGGGCATTCCGAAGTTTAAGGATGGTGAGCAGGAGTTTGAATCCGATACCATTGTGTACAACTATGAAACGAAAAAAGGGATTATTCAGCATATTTTTTCGGAGCAGGGCGGAGGATTTTTACATGGCGATCGGGTGAAAAAACTTCCCGATAACACCATTCTGGTGCGTGATGGATCGTTCACAACCTGCGATCAGAAAGACCCGCATTTTCAGATATGCTTCAACAAAGCCAAGGTAATTCCGAACGACAAAATTGTTACAGGTCCGGTGTGGCTCGAAATTGAAAATATTCCAACACCGCTCGCGCTGCCGTTTGGCTTCTTCCCGAATAAGAAAGGACGCGCATCGGGAATTTTGATTCCATCCTATGGCGAGAGCACTAATCGTGGTTTTTTTCTCGAAAATGGCGGTTACTATTTTGGTATCAGCGATTATTTCGATCTGGCTATTCGCGGTGACATTTATTCACGCGGAAGCTGGGCGCTGAAGACGCAAACGAATTATAAGAAAAAATACAAATACGACGGAAATCTGAGTCTGAATTTTGCCCGCAATATTTTTGGCGAGCGAAACACCCCTGATTTTCAGCGAAACAGTGACTTTTTTGTCAAATGGTATCATACGCAGGATCCCAAAGCCCGCCCCAACAGCCGCTTTTCGGCCAATGTGCAGGCGGGGACATCGAATTACAATACCTACAACCCTTCTTCGGCACAAGACTATCTATCTTCAAATTATTCATCCAGTATTTCGTACAGTACGACCATCGGAAATTTGTTTAATTTCACTGCGAACCTGAATCAGAGCCAGAACCGGCAAACCCATGCTTTTGATATGACCTTGCCCGAATTGTCGCTTTCATCCAACAGAATATATCCGTTCAGGCAAAAAGGTAAAAGCAGAAAAAGGTTCAAGTCCCTGGATAACATCACTGTGTCGTATGCAATGAATGCCAGAAACAGCTTGAATACTGCCGACACATCTTTGGCTGAGGATTTCAACTGGAGCAATTTCAACAATGGAATCAAGCACACCGTCCCGGTTTCAATGCCGCTGAAATTGTTTAAGGTTGTGACGATGAATAATTCTTTTACATTCAACGAACGCTGGTATTTCAGCACCATCGAAAAGCACTGGAGTGCGCCGGATACTGCCGTAATCATCGACACATTGCGTGGTTTCAGTGCCGCACATGATTTTGCAGTTTCTTCGGCATTTACTACAAAAATGTACACGTTCCTTTCTTTCAAAAGGGGGCCTTTATCTGCGTTGCGACATGTGCTAACTCCTGCAGTAACTTTTTCGTATCGTCCCGATTTTGCCGAACAGAACTGGGGCTATTACAAATATTATTTCACGCCGGGCAGCCTGACACCCACCCGATATTCCATTTATGAACAGGGCAATTTCGGTGGACCTGGAGCTGGGAAACAATCCATGGCCAGTTTTTCGCTCGGAAACAATCTGGAAATGAAAGTGCGTTCGAAGAAAGATACCATCAGCGGTTTCAAAAAAATTGCACTTATTGATAACCTGACCCTGAATGCGAGTTACAATGCTGCAGCCGACAGTCTGCGCTGGTCCATGATCAATCTGTCCGGAAGAACCCGTGTGTTTAAAGGACTTGATGTGCGCTATGCAGCTGTTTTTAATCCATATGTTACTGATTCATCCGGGCGCACCATCAATACTTTTGAATGGGATGCCAATCACCGGCTTTTTAAGCAGAAAAACGGTGTTTGGGGAGCAAGTCTGAATTATTTGTTCAACAATCAGACATTTCGAAAGAAGGGCTACAAGCCCGATTCGCTTTCGTTGAAACATTTTGTACCAACGTGGTCGCTGCAGTTTTCCTACACATTGCAATATTCGCAGGATTTTACGGCGAATGCAGCGGAGCCCGGCAAGGTGATTCAAACGCTCTCGTTCAGCGGTGATATAACCCTAACGCCCAATTGGAAAGTGAGTATGATGTCGGGATACGATTTTGTGAATAAAGACTTCAGTTACACATCGGTCAACATTCACCGCGATATGCATTGCTGGGAAATCATTTTCAACTGGATTCCTGCAGGGCCGCGCAAAAGCTACAATATGACCATTCGGGTTAAATCAAGCATATTACAGGATCTGAAACTGGAGAAGAAAACGGATTGGAGAGACATGTATTAGGAGTAAGTAGTTAGTGGTAAGTTGTATGGAGCCAGTGAGGTTAAGGTTGAGGTTAAGGTTGAGGTTAAGGTTGAGGGGCGGAGCCGTCAGAGAAGTTACTAAGTACAAAAAGCGCTGAAAGCGCTGCAGATGTTAGCTCGGGACACAGTCCCGGAAACACAAGAAGGATTAAAAAAAATTGCAGGGATGAAAAGAAGTTTTGTTTTTTATTGTGCGATGACGTTGATGACAACATCTGTTGTGGCGCAGTACGAGCCGGATACGGTGTTCACGCCGGGATGGAATCTGGGTATCAATACCGGATATTACAAGGCGTCTTCGAATCATGCGGGATATTACGATGGCCGACCGCAAAACGAAAATAACATCAATTATGTCTTGAGCAATCCGTATTGGCATCAGGATATCAAAGAAGAATTGATGGATGAAATATCGCGTGATTCGTTCTGGCTCGAAGAATATCCAGCGCAGATGAAATACAATGCTGCCATGATGTTTGGTTTTGTTGCGCGCTACAATTATTCCGCTGATTTTTCTTTAAATTTCCAGTTCAATTTTGCAAAGCTGCATTTGAATGACTTCTTCAATCTCGAGGTTTGGCCTGCTATTCCAGGCAATGTGCAATCATTTGTTTCTTGTCCCATTATCGGCGTAGAATCGCGTTCAAACATCGATTTTTCAATGATGTTTTCTTTTGCATCGGAGAAAAAATCGCCTGTAAAGCCGTTTTTCGAGATCGGAGTGAATCTGAACAGCGTGAATGTGAAGACCGCACAGATACAGATTTTTGACCTGACCTACAATATCCGCGATGTGTATGGCGGATTGCCGTATGTTCCCAATATGCCTCTTTCGGAATATCCGATCAAACAGGGCGGAGTGGGCTATGGGCTTTATTCTTCGGTAGGCGCCCGCTACATCATGTCGAAGGATTTCTGGATCGAATTGCTGGGAATGATTAACTATTCCACCATAAATCTCGAAGGTTACAAGGGCTTCGGGCTGCATTGGGCGCCTGTTTTGCGATTGGTGCTGAGCCCTGCGATGCTGAATGCCCAGGTTTACTGATGCGATTGAATATTTGAAAAAGGGTTTATGAAAGCGTTGAGAATTTTTGGTATTTGCATTTCAATCGCTGGATTTGCCTTGATTGCTTTGTCGCTGGTTGCGATGGTTGTTGTTTTCAACCACTTCGGGTATCTGCCCGTTTATGGAGAACCTGATCCCACCGCTACTGACACTTTAGGCATCACTCTGACATTTGCATATGCATTTTTTCTAATGCACTTCACTATTATTTTGCAATTTGTTTATCTGCTTCTAAAGTTGTTTCTAAAGCAGCTACAATATAAATTAGTGCTGGCTTCGTTTGTTTTAATGGTAGTTTTGCTTTTACTTTTTGAATATTCACAGCTTCATTATTTTTTCGTCTGGGCGCTTGATTAAAACGAGAGGATTTTTGAATCGCTATGTCTGTATTTAATGTTGATTTAATTCACGATTAAGAACCATCAATAATTTCATGAATTTCCTCATTGCATCCTTCATTATCTGCAGCACTGTTTTGTTCTGGTCATCAGTACAATTATTTATTATTTTTCAGAATTTCAGTTATAACGGAACATATTTCGAAATGATAGGCGCAGTGTGGTCTTTCAGATTAAAGCGAATTTGTAAATATTATAAAGTCTCAGACAAGCGTGCGCCTGTTTTTATTTTGAAAATATATTTAGCGTTATTGATGCTTTTTTTATCCTTTTTCGGGCATATGGCTTATGTGATTGTAAATAAGCCATAGCTTCTGAATACGTTCCCGCGAAGGTTTTCAAAGTTTATTAAGGTGATTATTTGCATTGTTTCATCGATGACTTAAATTTTTCAATCAGACTCGAATATTTTACTCATCAAATAAATGTAAAATTTTACTTTTGTAGAAAAATGCGATATGCTCAGATTCTCCTTTTTAGTTATTTTTTTCGCTCTGTTTTGTTCATCATTCGCTCAATTTTTTGATGGTCGGAATTGTTTTGGCGTCGGAGCTTCGTATTCTTCGATATCTTCCAAATCCTTTGATTCAAAAGGCCGCATTGGGTGGAACACCTGTTTTGGTGGCCGTATGGAAACATTGCATGATTTTGATGTAATGATTTATCTCAATTTGGGTACAATGGGCGCTACCTTGCAGGGGCGCGAGCTGGATGGAATGAATCTGAATCCGGAGCCCGTTGAGTATAAATTCTATTTCATGAATTTAATGAATAATTGCCTCATTAGTTACCCGGTGATTGATCCTACTCTGCGTTTAAATGCTGGATTTTGCTTCGGCTCGAAGTGGTTTTTGCAAAAGCAAAAAGACGAAGGCATTTTTTATTTGGGGGATTCAGACGATCCTTATGAAAACATCGATGCCGGGGCTATGTTTAATGAAATATGGGTCGATTTTGGTCTGACAGGGGGCATTTCTGCCGGCACCGAGGATTTTGAGATTGCCATTTCCTATACCCAGTTTCTTAACAACATGTGCAAGCCGGTAAATAGTTCGACTTTGAATTATCAGGCCCGAAATGGCGTGCTGGAACTTAAATTCTTTTACTTTATCGATTTGATGCTGTAATATCTCGCCGCGCGGCCCTGATATCAGTCTGGACGCAATTAGTGCTATGTGTTTAGCCCTGTCACGGATAACATCACCGATAACAATCGTGATCGCGCCAGTGAAGGGGCGTTTAGAAATTCCTCTGCGTCTCCGCGCTCTTTGCGAGATACTATTGTTCAATTTCTCTGCTTAAGTCTCCGGAGACAGGAGTAAGGGGCGCTTTTACCACAATACACCCAAAATAATTATCTCTGAAAGCGTCTGCAGAGCAGGTGATGGTCTTGCCCGGGCCATAGCCGAATGTCCAGATATTGAATGAGACTTTATCGGTTTCGTTGTCAAATGAAAAATGGCCGTTGTAGATGGCGAAATGATTTGATGTCAGCGAGAATTTCCCTTTGTGATACATCCGCGTGTTGATCAGAATGATGGGCGTATGTCCCTGCGCGAAGGCCGAATCAATGCTGCGGAGTGTTTGCAGCGCCGGTTTCCGTATGGGCCAAAACCCGTTCATGTTGTCGCTGATTTTTTCGAAGCCCAGCTTTTTCAGTGTCCGCCTGACTTCCGATGGGAAATTACTGCCGGCAATTTTCTCGTACCATTTGCACATGCGGCCGCCATAGGGCAGGAGATAATTGCATTTGTTGCGCATTGTTGCAAGCAGCAGCCAGTCAGCTTCGGGCAGTTGTCCTTTTTTGAAAAAATTCCGGTCTGTCCGGGTGATACGTGTGCGCACCCGAAGCCTGTAATTACTGTATCTGGCGGCACGGCTTTCGTTCAGGTTTATCATCAAATCGTGATAGCCCTGAGGATCGTATTTGGCAAGAGTCATGGCACAGACAGCCATTCCGCAAAGATTTGTATAGCCCTGATCGATCAGGCCCGGGTTGACCATACGTGCCTGAACCTGACTTTGCAGGATGGAATCAGGAATATGACTGATTGAATCGGGGACGGGAGAAGGGCCTGGGTTATTGACAGCAGAGCTGCTGTTCATTTTTTTTTAATAAGTTCGGTCTTATTGTCGTAATTGACCCAGTATTTTCCAGAAGGAAGGGACGTTACATCAACACTGGTGCTGGTACCTGACAGCATTTTAGCACCTTTCTCGTCGTAAATCTGATATAATGTTTCGCCGCTGAAATCGACCTGAGTATCGACTGTGGTTTTGACCAATAGCACTTCAGGTGTTTTGCTCTGTAGTTTCACCGGAGTGCTGTATGCGATATTTCCTTTTGGATCCACCAGTTTTACCCTGAAAAGATTTTTTCCGAAGTGAGGAACTATTTTGCAGGAGTAGGTGTTTTGAGAAACGCTGTCCTTTGCATTCACCGTACCGATGCGCACCCATTTTTCCCAGCGGTACTGCTCCACTTCAAACGCTTCAGTTCCAGGGGAGCCTGTGATTGTCCAGGCCATTTTTTCGGTTTTCTTTTCAAGGAAAGAGCTTTTGAAAGAAAAGTTACTGGTGGCTTCAAGGGCATCGGGATTGAAAACAATTGGATTTTCAGCTCCGATATAATAACTTATGTTGACGCTCACCGGATCGCCCTGATTGAGTTCAAGAGCTGAAAAATCGATTTCAAAAACACTTGAATTTATCTCGTCTGAAGTTTTGTTGCCATTTACCTCGACGGATTCAACGGCAAAACGGTCACCATTCATTGGATTGATAACAACCAGATTTTTACCGAAATAGTAACCAGTGATTGTCAGCCTGTCCACATTATTGTTTTGTGGTATGGCCTGAAGGACTAGAGAAACGAAAAAGAGAATAGTCAGTAATGATAATCTCATGTTAAATCGTTAAATTTTACCGTTTTAAAGTTGCAAATATAGGGATTAGCTGTTTGGCAACAACAAAAACTTTTCAACAATCAACTATTTTTATTTACTATTGCAACATATTTCAAGCATAGTTGTCTTAATCGCAAAACGGTCTTTATGAAACAGATTCTTACCCTGGCTCTGGCAATTTTCACATCGTTGATTGTGTTCAGTCAGACCTATCAACAGGCAATTGAGCCTGTTAAAATCCTGAATGCAGTTCAAGGAGGACTTCAGATAGAAATATCCGCCCCTTCTTTTGAAATTGAAGCTCAGAAGACTCCATCAGGAATGTTTAACACCATTGTCACTCAGGGAACTGTTTCGCGAAGCGAGGCCGGGGCTCCATTTCTGCCGGCCTACAGCAAACTTATTCAGGTGCCTGAAAAAGCGCAGGTGGTTATTGATGTCGTGAGCAGTAAGTTTACTGATTATCAGCTATCGGATCTGTCGGGGAATAGCTACGAACTGATGCCTTTCCAGCCCAGTGTTTCGAAAAGCCATACCGGCGAAATTCCTTTTTATTTCAACAATGCGGCCTATCAGGTCAATGAGTTTATGCAGCCTGTACGCGCAAAAGCCAGCATACATGGCAATCTGCGTAATATGCGACTGGCAACACTCGACATCAGTCCGTTTGATTACAACCCGGTTACAAACACGCTCCGCGTATATGAAAAAATAGTTTTGAGTATTTCGTTTCCTGGAGCTGATCAGGGGTTGACAAATCTTTTATCGGAGAAATATTCAGATTTCTGTTTTGCCGGATCGGCAAGCCGGATTATCAATCACGATGCTTTCAGAACCGCGAAAGATACCGCGTCGCATTATCCCATAAAAATGGTTATTGTTGCAGACCCCATGTTTCAGACAGTGTTGCAGCCTTTTGTTGCCTGGAAAACGAAGAAAGGTTTTATTGTTGATGAAGCATATACGTCGAACCCTGCAGTGGGCACAACCACAACAAGTATCAGCAATTACCTGCAGGCTCAGTATGACAATGCAAGCACATGGAATCCGGCACCGACTTTTATTCTTATAGTTGGCGACGTGGCTCAGGTCCCTGCTTTCACGGGTACTGCCGGTTCGCACGTCAGCGACATGTACTATGCTGAATTCACCGGCGATATGATTGCTGACGCATATATTGGCCGTTTTAGTGCAACCACGGTTGATCAGCTTCTGCCGCAACTCGATAAAACACTTGAATACGAACAATATTTGTTTCCGACCGAAACTTGGCTGGACACCGTGGTTATGATTGGTGGGGTCGACGCTTCCTTTGGACCCACTCATGCCAATGGTCAGATTAATTACGGGACCACCTATTATTTTAATTCAACCAATGGCATACATTCCTGGACTCATTTATATCCGGCCAGTGGAAATGAAGATGCCCTGATCAGAACTGAAATCGGGAAGGGAGTTGCATTTGCCAATTACACAGCTCATGGTTATAGCGATGGCTGGGGTGACCCGACATTTGATAAAAGTGACATTTCCGCCATGGAAAATGCACATCAATATCCGCTTATGATCGGCAATGCGTGTGTTACAAACAAATTTGAAGAATCAGAATGTTTTGGCGAAGCTTTGCTGCGGGCCAATATGAAAGGTGCTGTCGGATACATCGGAGCATCGAACAACTCTTATTGGGATGAGGATTTTTACTGGGGTGTTGGTGTTCGTGCAGCCATTAATGCAAATCCTGTGTATGACGCAAACAATCTGGGCGCTTACGACCGCACCTGGCACATAACAGGTGAGCCATTCAGCGAATGGTTTGTTTCGCAGGGGCAGATGGTCCTTGCCGGGAATCTTGCCGTTCTTGAGGGCTCGCCGACTTCGTTCAATTACTACAGCGAGATGTATCATCTGATGGGCGACCCGTCGCTGATGATTTATCTGAGTGTGCCTTCGCAGCTGGATGTTACACATCCGGCCCTGATTCCTCTCGGACAGAATACGATGACTATTACAACGGAGCCATATGCTTATGTTGGCGTGTCGCAGAACGGCGTTTGGCACGGCGCTGGAATCGCAGATGCAACTGGCAATCTTGTACTGAATATTATTCCGTTTACAATTCCGGGAACAGCTGATATTGTTGGCACAAAGCAATTCCGCAAACCATACATTTCCACATTCCTTGTTCAGACTCCAACAGGACCCTACGTGCTCATGGAAAGTAAGATGATCAATGATGTGAGCGGGAACAACAATCAGCAGGCCGACGTAATGGAAACTTTAAATCTGAATGTTAAACTGAAAAACTTCGGATTACAAAATGATTCAACGGTGTTTGCAATCCTGTCAACCACCGACTCCTATGTTGAAATTATTGACAGTGTTGGTATCTGGGGTTTGATTTTTTCTAATGACACAATGACGCTGAATAACGCATACACACTGAAAATTGACAGTCTTGTGCCGGATCAGCACGTAGCACAATTTGTTCTTACAATTCACGACAGCACCGGGAATATTTGGCCTTCCAATTTCAATATCAAAATTAATGCGCCTGATTTGCAGATTCTCGGGCTGACGATTGATGATGCGACGGGAGGCAATGGCAACAACAAACTTGATGCTGGTGAAACAGCTGATTTGTATATTCAGGTAGTAAACAACGGTCATGCCGACATCTGGAATGCCGCAGCAGTGCTGAGCACAAGCAGCCCTGACCTTACTATAACTTCGGCAAACTGGCAGCACGACAGTTTGTATATGGGGCTGGTAGAAACCGGCAAATATACGGTACTGGTGTCATCGTCAGTTACTGTGGGAACTCCCGCCAGTGTCACACTCGATCTTGAAGCTATCGCCGGTTATTCAGCCAGTAAAATATTTACAAAAGCAATTGGCCAGGTTGATGAGGACTGGGAGAGCGGTGATCTGACGCAGTATACCTGGATCACAGGTGGCGCTTCACCCTGGATTATTTCAGCGGGAACACCTTTTGAGGGCTCCTTTGCCGCACGTTCAGGGGTTATAAGTGATAATGAGCAATCTGACCTTTCTATACAGATTGAGGTTTTATCCGATGATTCCATTTCTTTTTACAAAAGGGTTTCAAGTGAACAGGATTGGGATTTTCTCAAGTTTCTTGTGAATGGTACTGAAGCCGGCCAATGGAGCGGAGAAGTTGCGTGGTCACAGGAAAGATTCTGGCTGACGGCGGGAATTAAAACACTGAAGTGGTCTTACATCAAGGACTATTCTTATTTAGAGGGCGAGGATGCTGCATTTGTTGATTATATTGTTTTTCCACCAATGCAGGTAATCACTTCTGACATTGAGTTACCTGCTGCCGATAATGATATGATGATTTATCCAAATCCTGCTACTGGCGAGTATGTGACTGTCACGGCTCCGGTTGCGGCAGGTGATGTGCAGATGACTGTTTTTGCCGCTGACGGCCGCATCGTATTTGCAGAACAATTCAGTAACGTCAGAGGCCAGCTCTATTTGCCGGTTGCCATTGCCGGATTCGAAAACGGAATATATACAATCAGGCTTACAGGCAGCAATGTTGACTTTTCGAAATCTTTTGCAGTAATTAAATAACCCCCCCGAATATGAAAAACCTTACAATTTTTCTGCTGCTGCTGGTGGCCTTTGGCCCACTGACCGCGCAAACTTATCATTCGCTGAACAATGATGCGAACAAGCCATTGTACACCATCATTTCATCAAGCCCGGACGAAACCGTAATCGAATACAATTTTCAGGGTTTCTATATGAGCGATGTGGTGACTTCTCAGGGCGTTAAACAGAATGTTTCAATGACGGGTGCTTCGCCAATGCTTGTTGCCGGAGAGCCCGCACTGTGCCAGTTTTCAAATTCGCTGATTATTCCTGATATGGCTGACATGAAAGTCAAAGTGCTTTCAACCGAATATCTCGATTATAGCAATATTGAAATCGTTCCATCCAAGGGGAATCTGACCAGAGACATTGATCCTTCGACCATTCCCTATACCTGGGGTCGCACCTATCAGCAGAACGGAAGTTTTCCCGGCTCTTTTGCGTCTCTATCGGATCCATATATCATGCGCGATTACAGAGGGGTTGCACTGCATATTTCCCCTTTCCGCTATGATCACGCTGCGCGCAATTTGCGGGTAGTAAAAACTATTCGGGTGGTTGTTTACAGAGAATCGGATAATTCCAACGAAAATCCTTTTTACCGCACAAAGTCAGTAACCAAAGTTGATGAGAGTTTTGATGAATTATACAACAGACATTTCATTAATTACGTGGAGACCAGATATACTCCGATTACTGAAAGAGGCAATATTTTAATTATTGCAAAGCCTGAGTATGTGAGCGCGATGGCGCCTTACGTCCAATGGAAAAACCGGATCGGTTTTCCTACAAAAATTGTCAGTACAGCAACAGCTGGAACCACAACCACTGCAATTAAAACCTATGTTACAAATTACTACAACACCAATGGACTAACTTTTCTGCTTTTTGTTGGTGATGGTGCGGATATCCCGCCCATTACAAGTGGTGTGGCAGGTCATTCCGACAATGCATATGCATACCAAACCGGCAGCGATCATTATCCGGAATTTTATGTCGGTCGTTTTTCAGCAGAAAGCATCGCTGATGTTGATGTACAGGTATTACGCACCATATCATATGAGCAGACACCGAACACCAGCAACAACTGGTTAAACAGAGTGCTGGGCATTGCATCGAGTGAGGGTACAGGAGATGATAGCGAGTATGATTACCAGCATATTCGTAATCTTCAGACTCAATGCGACAATTACGAATACGAAACCAAATACGAATTGTTTGATGGCTCTCAGGGCGGCCTTGATGCTGCTGGTGACGCCACAGCAGCAGGGGTTACAACTGTTCTAAATGGTGGAGCAGGTCTGCTTCTTTATTGTGGTCACGGCGGCGATGATTATTTTGTTACCACAGGATTCAGCAACACCAATGTTAATGCGCTTACCAATACAACCCAGTGGCCGATAATTCTATCTGTTGCTTGTGTAAACGGAAATTTTGTTGGAACAACCTGTTTCGCCGAAGCATGGCTGCGCGCCCGTACGGGTACTACTCCAAAAGGTGCAGCGGCAACTATTATGAGTACCATCAATCAATCCTGGGCACCGCCTATGGAAGGGCAGGATGAAATGGTTAATGTAATTTGTGAAACATCTGCCGGCAATATTAAACACACTTTTGGTGGTGTTGTTATGAGTGGTTGCATGAAAATGAATGACAGCTATGGCACTGGCGGCGCAGATATGACCGACACCTGGACCATTTTCGGAGATCCTTCACTTATGATCAGAACGGACACTGCCAAATCGATGACGGTAACTCATCAGGCAACTGTGCCCATCGGCACCAGCCAGCTTGCTGTGAACTGCAATGCCGAAGGCGCATTTATCACAGTTACTTTAAACGACAGCATTATCGGAACCAACATAATAAACGGAGGCACAACAACGGTTAGCTTTACTGCTCTAACAGCTATCGATACGCTGATTGTTACAGCCACTAAATACAATTATATCCCATATGTCGGGGAAGTGGCAGTAATTGCTGCAACCGGACCCTATGTGGTTTACAGCACTTCGACCATAAACGATGCCACCGGCAATAATAATGCTCAGGCCGATTATGGCGAAAATATTCTTTTGAACGTCACCTTACTTAACACCGGCATTGCAAATGCAGCCAATGTTGTTGCAACAATTTCGACGGCAAGTCCGGCCGTTACTATTACAGACAATACTGAAAACTATGGTGCTATAAATGCCAGTGCAACCAAACTTGTGAATAGTGCGTATGGTGTTTCAGTAGGGAGCAATGTGAATGATCAGACCACAATTCCTTTTGACATTGTTGCTGTTGACGGTGCCAATTCATGGAACTCTTCATTCAATATTATTGTTAACGCCCCATATCTGATGATTGGAACACTTACCATTGATGATGCAGCTGGTAACAACAACGGACAACTTGATCCGGGTGAAACAATCAATGTGAATATTGAATCTGTCAATAATGGACATGCCGTTTATACAAATGCAAACGGAACAATCACAAGCGGCAGTTCTTTGGTGACTATTATCACCGGAACTGATAATATTGGCAATCTGAATCCTGCAACTATGATTGGTGCTGACTTTTCGTTATCGGTTGATGCTGGTGCCACTCTTGGCTCAGCTGTTAGCATTACATATACGCTCGGAACTGGATATTATCAGGTTCAGAAAGTGTTTACCTTCAAAGTAGGCATTGTTGACGAAGACTATGAAACCGGTGATCTGTCGCAATTCACCTGGACTACCAGTGGAAATTCACCTTGGATCGTTACAACAGAAAATCCTTATGAAGGAGTATATTGTTCAAAATCGGGTGTTATTTCAGACGATCAGACTTCAGTTATGTCGATTGATTGGGATGTGGCCGCCAATGACAGTATTTCATTTTACCGCAAGGTGAGTTGTGAGAATGGCAGTGCAAGTTCCAGTCAGTGGGATTATCTTGAATTTCTTATAGACGCAGCTTCCCAAGCTTGGTGGGATGGAGAAAAGGATTGGGCACGTGTAGCATATCCGGTTTCAGCAGGACCTCACACTTTCAACTGGAAATACGCAAAGGACTACACTGCCATTGGCGGTTCCGATGCTGCATGGGTCGATTACATTGTGTTTCCACCTTTGGCAACTTCGACGGGCTGCAATGAATTTTCTTTCGGATTTAACATTTATCCCAATCCGTCTACAGACCTGATGTTTGTAGACATCAACCTGGCAAATGCTGATGAAGTCAGCATTGAGCTTCTTGACAACACGGGCCGTCTGATTAATGTTATGTACAGTGGAACCATGGATGCTGGCATTAACCGAACAGAGCTGAATGCAGGCGCTTTGAGTTCCGGAGTTTATTTTATCCGCGTTAAGACTTCAGAAGGAAGCATTTCGCGAATGATCATGACCGCAGGGCAATAAAGCTGCAGATATTTTTCGGCAAATACCGCTTCACCGCAAAGGAGAGGCGGTATTTGTATTTTTATCCCAAAATGTAAATCCTGGGACAAAATTTATCATGTTATGTTTATGAATTTGTCTGGTTTGTCGAAAACAATTTGCTTATTGCCTTTAGATTGGCCTCAAGTGAAAAAAATGTTATAATATTGCGATTCGAAAATGCACCAGTATCAGATTATGAAAAACAGGAAAAGTTTTATTGCGGTTCTGATTGTGATTGTGAGTTTTTTTCAGGCCAGAGCCGATGAGGGAATGTGGCTTCCAATGTTTATTGACCGGCTGAATTACACCGACATGCAAAAAATGGGGCTTCATCTGACGCCCGAAGAAATTTATTCAGTCAATAACGGAAGTCTGAAAGATGCAATTGTGATTTTCGGCGGAGGTTGCACTGGCGAGATCGTTTCCGATCAGGGGCTGATATTCACAAATCACCATTGTGGCTATGCTTCAATCGCTTCATTGAGTACCGTTGAAAACGATATACTGACCAACGGATATTATGCTGCAACCATGGCTGATGAATTATTCCCGGCATCAAACCTAAATGTACGCTTTCTGTTGCGAATCGAAGACGTCAGCAAACAAATCCTTGATTCTATTCCTTTCGAAGCCACTGAAATGGAGCGCGAAGAGATTGTAGACCGCATTTCGAAGAGACTCGAAAAGGGCGCCGTATCGGAAAAATATCAGGAAGCAAGTGTGAAACCCTTTTTCTATGGGAATGAATATTACCTGTTTGTTTATGAGGTTTATTCCGATGTTCGTTTGGTGCTGAACCCACCGTCGTCCATTGGTAATTTTGGCGGTGATACCGACAACTGGATGTGGCCCCGTCACACAGGCGATTTCAGTGTTTTTCGCGTTTACACAGGCCCCGACGGTAAACCAGCCAAGTATAGCAAAGACAATATTCCAATGAAGCCAAAGCATTCTCTTCCGGTTTCGATCAAACCCAAAAAGGAAAATGATTTTGCAATGGTTTTCGGTTACCCGGGTCGCACCTCGCGATACATCACCAGCGAAGAAGTTGAGTCAAATTATTTATATGTCAATCCATCTATTGTAAAGATTCGGGAGAAAAAACTGGCAATCATGGATTTAAACATGAAAGCAAGTGATGAAGTCAGACTTCGTTATGCCAGCAAATACGCTACCACCGCCAATTACTGGAAGTATTATATTGGACAAAACAAGGGAATTGAGCGTAACAATGTGATTGATCGTAAGAAGATATTGGAGGACGATTTTGAAACATGGGTGAATAATGATGGTATTCCCAAATTCGGTTATTACAAAGCCGCATTGGTGAAAACGCACAATTCTATCGAGAAGCTGAGCTTCTTGCGCAAAGTTCAGTATTATATTTCAGAAGCTTTTTTCCGCGGAAGTGATGTAATATCTTTTGCAGGGAGATTCAGGTCTCTGATGGCCGAGCTTTCAGCCGAAAAGCCAAATCTTGCGAAAGTTGAGGAAATGGTAAAATCGTTGAAAAATCAGGCTGAAAAACATTTCACAACTTTTGATCATAAAACCGAGATGCAGCTTTTCAGCGCCATGTCGGCTATGTATGCTGCTGATGTTCCAACGGAATACCATCCTGCTTTTTTCTCCGTTGTCAGCAGTAAATTTAAAAATGATTACAGCCTTTATTCAGATTTTGCTTTTCTCGTCTCAATTTTTTCAAACCAGGATAAAATGGATGCGTTTCTGAATAAGCCAACAAAAGATGTTTTAGCTAAAGATCCTTTATTCGAAGCAGCAGTACAGGTCTATGACATATACAACAAACTGGTCGCTGAAATCAATCCGCTTAATTATCAGCTTACTCAGGGAATGCGTCTGTATGTGCAGGGATTGCGCGAAATGCACCCGGAAAAGCATTTCTATCCTGATGCCAACAGCACCTTGCGTCTGTCTTACGGACAAGTACTTTCCTATAGTGCCGGCGATGCCATTGACTATGATTTTGTGACCACTCTCAATGGTGTTATGGAAAAAGAGAATCCAGACAATGATGAATTTATTGTTCCTGCGAAACTGAAAGAATTGTATGAGAAAAAAGACTTCGGACAATGGGGCGAAAATGGCACCATGATCACCTGTTTTCTCACAAACAATGATATCACTGGCGGAAACAGCGGTTCCCCTGTGCTTAACGGCAATGGCGAACTCATTGGTCTTGCTTTCGATGGCAACTGGGAAGCTATGTCGGGCGACATCGTTTTTGAACCGGCATTGCAGCGTTGCATTTGTGTTGACATTCGTTATGTTCTTTTTTATATCGACAAATATGCAGGCGGAAGCAGGCTCATCGAAGAGCTTGAAATACGCAAATAATTTTTGTTTTTGATTTGGAATGATGGTTTAGGGGCGCAGGGGGACTGCGCCTCTTTGCATTTCAATCACTGTGTGTGATATCAGATTTTTGACAAATCCAGCACAATGGCGATATTCTCTTTCACTTTTTCAATCAACGATTCGGATATACGCCCGACACGTTTCATCAGCCGTTTGTTGTCGATAGCTCTGATCTGATCAATCATAATATCGCAATTCTGTTTAAGCCCGAAATGACCTTTCTTTAAATGAACCCTCAGTATTTCTGCTTTTGGCTGAATATTCGTCGTTATAGGACAAATCAGCGTTGATGGATGAATATCATTCAGGAGGTTGGATTGTATTATCAGAACAGGTCTGGCTTTCCCGGCTTCTGTCCCAAAATGAGGATCCAGATTGGCAATCCAGATGTCAAACTGCTTAATCTTCATAGTCTTCGAGGTTTTCGAATTCATACAGAATGTTCATGGATTCTTCTGCCACCAACCCTGATTCGGTTTTTAATTTTTTTGACAACAACCGCCTTTTCTGTAGTGCGTTATAGAATTTCAGCGCTTCGTTGATGTAGCGATTGCGTGGTTTCTTTATTTCTGATAATACTTTTTCCGTTTCCAGAAACACATTCTCATCCAGTTTTAATGAAAGTGTTTTCATGATGTATCTTATTGGTATATTACAAAAGTATATACTATTCTTGTATTCTGCAAGTATATTTGTTTTTTTTCGAATAATTTCAGACCGAAACCCCTTTGTCTTTCATCCATCGCACAGGAAGCGGCAATCGATTGATCCGCACAAACGGATAGGAAGATTTTTCTCCACCAAATCCAAGATAAAAGCGCGCAAGGTTTTCGTTGTTGCTGCCTTCGAAATCGAATATCTGATGCGTGTTGCAGGTGTCTGCAAGAATTGAATCTATCAAAAAGTGCATGGCGCCCGTTTCACGTGCTTCGCTGCCAGAGCCGCTAAACAGCAGAATCACGCGACCTTCGAATTCCACCGTAAGTATTCCGGCAATGATATCATTATGTTCGTTCAGCGCACTCCAGGTCGTAGCCATGCCGCGATGGCGGAGCTGATAGGAAAGCGTGAGCAGATGGGCATACCATGCATCGCTTTTGCCAATCGCTTCGCCTTTATTTTCGCGAAAGAGAGTGATTATTTTTTCGATATCAAATCCTTTATGCAACGAAACAGCGCTCTGAACGGCTTTTTTGATATTTCGCCGGGTGTTGTCGTTGTATTTATTCCGAAGTTCTTCGATGCTGTAACTGAGCTGAAGTGTAATATTGGTGAGCATTTCAACGCCAGAAACATCAATTGTATTTTGTTCGTTCAGCATGATTTCAGCAAAGCGATACTTTTGCGGAATGGCCTTCAGAAAGCGTTTCACAACATCGCTGGAAATATCTTTCCCAAAAACACCGAGTTGCTGACAAAACGGGGGTTGAAACAAATAGTTTATTCCGAATTTTTTTTCTCCGACGAGTGGCATTACGGATTGATAATTCTCTTCTATCAGACCATTCCAGCCTGGTGCCGTAAGATCGAGATACCAGGACATTGCATAAACCATTGGTTGCGAAGATTGCATCACTGCAGCGTCCCACAAAGTCCTGTCGATATTTTCGTTTACGGCAAATTGTATCATTCGGCTATGGATTGAAACTGACGTATGGTTTTTCTGATGATGTCTGTCCAGCCTTTCCAGCGACCGCTTTCAGAAAGGGTGTCGTTGTGCAGCAACATTTCAAAATGTCCATTCAAAGACCTGATGTAGTCTGCCAGGCGTAAGAGTTCGTTTCGGGTTTGTTCTGGTGTCATTTTCTGATAATCTTTCAGACTGCCGTCCATAATGCAGAAAGGATGTACGGTTAAGGGCAGTACTTTGTCGGTTTCCAGATCGAAAAATCTGAATGGTCTTGATGTCCCGGCCCTGAATCCATGCCCGGATGCAAAGCCCATGGTGAAATCGTTTGTGATTCCAGCCCTGACGAGTTGGCGATACGATTGGGGCAAAGTCATCCGCAGAAAATGTCTCCGTGCAGACGCTACCGAAACTCCAGTAGCTTTTTCCAGTAATTTCTTTTCGCGTAAAAGCTTGTCATCATCGTCCAGACAGTAATACGAAGGATGCAAACCAATCATTGATTCCTGCGCAATTTTTTTTAATTTAGCTGCGGCCCTGCGATGGTGCAGGTTCCCGTTTTTATCGAAGTTGGTTCTTTGCTGTGATGTCAGCATGAAAAACATTACCTGCACGCGAAACTCGCGACTGATTTTATCGATTACTTCAAAAGTGTCAAAAGGATCTTTGCGAAGGCCAAGTAACACCATTGGTCTTTCCACCAATGCGTAAAAACGGCCACTGACCAGGTCGCGGAGCCATCCGGCAATGTTGCGGAACCACCCTTTGGTTCTGTAAGAAAATAGCATATCGACATCGACAGTCAACGAAAAAGTTGGCCGCTCTTTTTTAAACGCTCTTTCGGGAATGTGCATTATCAGACGCTTGCGAAGCATAATGATCCATTCGTCAACAACTGCCCGCAAATGAAAATCATGTTTGAATGCCACCGAGTGCTGCAAATCAAATCGTCCATGATGATCCCGCTCAAGGCAGGTGTATTCCTCATATCTGCTGAGCATGAAAAATATGGCAGAAAAAATATCGAAAGAAAAATCTCCTGATTGCTCCGATGGGAACAAAAGAATATTGTTTTCAGCATCCATTTTAATTTCAGTATTTTGTGCTGAAACGCCCTTCGGGTGCAGAAATCCACTATCGGGTATTGTCACTGTGGCGCGCTGTCCCGGCCCGTAGTCGATGATGCATGCGCCAGTTGAGCTGTTGTCCGGATTCAAAACATACCCGCATCCAAGCCGCTCCCCGAAAATATAATCGAGGGTGTAGCGCAGTTTGGCATTGTCGAATGATGTTCTGACCTCAACAGTCATTGAAAAATATTTTAGTGTTTTTTACTGGTCGATTTAAAAAAATCAAGCATTTTCTCACAAATGAATTCAGCGGCATGACCGTCGCCAAACACAGGCGGAAACTCTGTTGGGGGATAGTTGATCATTGCCTCGGCCTGGGCCGCAATTTCCGGTGCTGTGTGATCGGCAAGGCGTGCAGCGCGCAGTTCGATGATTTCAACCCATTCTGTTTCGGGTCGCAGAATGATTGACGGACGCGAAAAGAAAAAAGCTTCTTTCTGAACTCCGCCCGAATCAGTGAGAACGAGACGACAGTTTTTTTCAAGCAGAATCATGTCGAGAAACGAAGCGGGTGGTATGATGCGAACATCCGCTGTAGCAGGAATATTGCTGCCTATATTCCATTCAGCCATCATTTTTTTTGTGCGAGGATGTACAGGGAAAATGACTGGTAAACCAGTGTTGGCCGATGCAAGACATAAGGCATCAAAGATCATACGTAATCTTTCCTCGTGATCCGTATTATCGTTTCGATGCACCGTTGCGAGAATAAACGGAACATCTTTCAGCTTTTGTTCTTCAATAATTTTTGATTGCTTTTCGGCAATGCCTGCAAAGTGCACCGAGTTGTCGAACATGATATCGCCGCCGTGAAACACTCCGGGTTTATCCAATGAATATGGGCTCATGAGGCCTGCAGGAAATCCTTCTGTTTCAAGATTTCGGATGGCTGTTTTTGTCGGACAAAACATCAGCGTCGAACAATGATCGGCCACAATTCTGTTTATTTCTTCAGGCATTTTTTTATTAAAGGAACGCAGTCCTGCCTCGATGTGAAAAACCGGAATATGCAGCTTCGCCGCTGCCACTGCGCCTGCCAGTGTGCTATTGGTATCGCCGTACACCACCAGTGCATCAGGTTTATACTCCAGTAAAACTTTTTCAAGCCCTTCCATCATACGTCCCGTTTGTTCACCATGGCTGGAAGACCCGACGTTGAGATTGACATTGGGAGCCGGAATGCTGAGTTCGCGAAAAAACACTTCGGACATATTATCATCATAATGCTGTCCGGTATGAACAATAATTTCTTCAATTTCGGAGCTGAAATGCAGTTGTATTTCCCGGCTAAGTGCCGCTGCTTTTATGATCTGTGGCCTTGCGCCGACAATGGTTACAATTCTCATTTTTTGAATGTGTTGATGATTCCTTCGTCCATAAAACTATAAAAGGAATCCTGTGAAATAATGATATGATCGAGTAATCGGATGTCGAAAAGTGCGGCTGCATCGTGGATCTGGCGCGTGAGTGTAATATCTGAATCGCTGGGGTTTAAATTTCCTGATGGATGATTATGTCCGAGAATAAGGCTCAGCGAGCGCGTGTCGAGGGCCATTTTAATAATCTTGCGAATATCGACCTGTGTGGCAGTCATGCTGCCCATGCTTATTCTTTCCTTTACAATGATTTTGTTTCTGCGATTCAGTCCCATGATGCAGAATTCTTCATGTTGCTTATCCCGAAGCATTGGGATGAGCGCCTTCTGCGCATCGCGCGATGATAGAACAAGCTCGTCTTCATCATCACTTTCGCCTTCGCGTCGTCGTGCAATTTCGAGTGCTGCTGCAATGGTCACTGCTTTGGCAGGTCCAATTCCATTTATTTTTCTTATTTCATGAATGGTGATTGCGGATAATTTTTTCAAACTGTTATCAGCATTTTCAAGCATTTCTCTGGCAAGCTCAAGTGCGCTTTTTTTAGTAGTGCCACTGCCAATCAGTATTGCGAAAAGTTCAGCATTACTCAGTGCTTCAGCCCCTTTCGCCAGCATCTTTTCGCGCGGACGATCATCGGCGGCCCACTCTTTTATTGATTTTTTTTTGCTTTTCTCCACAGCTACAAAGTTAATCGGAACTACAACACTGATTTAATTATCTGAGCGTACTTGTTTTTGCCAATTTCAAATCCAAATGTAGTCATTTCAACGTTTAAAATGCAGAAATATTTTTGATGATTTTTATTCCGACATGTAAAAGTTGTACCTTAGAGCTGTCGTTGGCGGATCAGATTACTTTACATTATCACCGCTCAGATCATTGACTTATGAGTAAACAACAGAATAAGCCTGACCTGAATCAGGCACAGTTTCACGATACTTTGTTTGACCATCTGATGGAAAAACGGATTGAGCATATTCTGCTCATCTGCAGCACCTACGATGCCTTTATTCTTGAAGAAGACGGCCGTATAAACGAAGCTATTTTTCAGGAATATGTTTCACTCAATCTGCGCTACCCGCCAAGGTTTATAAAAGCTCACAGTGCCGAAAAGGCCATGGAAATTCTGGAAAACGACCGCGTGGATCTGGTGATTAATATGCTGAGCATTTCGGACCAGAATCCGTTTGAATTTTCGAAAGTAATTAAACATCGGTTTGCTAATATTCCGGTGGTTGTGCTCACGCCTTTTTCGCGCGAAGTGTCGCAAAGACTCGCCGTTCAGGACATGAGTGGTGTGGATTATGTTTTTAGCTGGCTGGGGAATACCAATTTGTTGCTGGCAATTATAAAGCTCATCGAAGATAAAATGAATACTGATCACGATGTTGGCGAGGTAGGTGTTCAGTGTATTTTGCTGGTTGAAGATTCGGTGCGGTATTACAGCTCTTATCTGCCCAATATGTACCGTATTGTAATTGAGCAGTCACGCGCGTTTATGGCTGAAGGGCTGAATGATCATCAGCGCACTCTACGCCTGCGCGGCAGACCTAAAATTTTGCTTGCAACAAACTTTGAACAAGCCCTAAGCATGTATGAAAAATACAAGTCGAACATGTTGGGAATGATATCAGATATTTCGTTTAACCGCAATAATGTAAAAGATAAAAATGCCGGCTTTGAATTATGCAAAATTGTTCAGGCCGACGACCCTTATTTCCCGATACTGCTGCAGTCATCCGATGCCATTACCAGCGAGCTTGCCGAAGGAATCAAAGTAAAGTTTGTTCATAAATTTTCTAAAACGCTTTTGCATGAACTAACCGACTTTCTCCTTGATTATTTGGCATTTGGCGATTTCAGAATCATCAATCCGGCTGATGGAGCCGAGTTATCGCGCGCAAAAGATCTTCAGGCATTGCAGGATCAGATTTTCAGTATTCCCGATGAATCGCTGAAATATCACATCGACCGCAATCACTTTTCGAAATGGCTGCGTGCCCGGGCTTTGTTTTCATTGGGGAAGCTGTTTCGTCAGGCCAATTCCAAAGATTTTGCCTCGCTCGACGAAGTGCGTGAATATCTTTTTAAAGGGATGGCCAAATACCGCAGCGTGCGCGGCCGTGGCGTAATTGCTACTTTCGACCGGAATAAATTCAATGAATACATCTTGTTCAGCAGGGTGGGCGAAGGCAGCATTGGTGGAAAAGCGCGCGGACTGGCGTTTATCGACAATATTCTGAAACGTAATAAGCTTGCACATCGCTTTGATAGTGTTGAACTCACTATCCCGCGGACTGTTGTCCTGTCAACAGATGTTTTTAGCGAATTTATGGTACGCAACGATTTGTATGATTTTGCCATTTCAAGTAACGACGACGAGGAAATTTTAAGTCGATTTCTGGAAGCAGAACTGAACTACGAGACCATTCTTGATTTGAAATCGATTCTCCGTGTAATTAAATCTCCGATGGCGGTCCGTTCCAGTTCGTTGCTCGAAGACAGCCATTATCAGCCGTTTGCCGGAATATACAGCACGTATATGATTCCGAACACCGGCGATGACCGCGACCGGTTGAAAATGCTTATGCAATGCATAAAAGCTGTGTATGCGTCGGTTTATTATAAGGAAAGTAAAGCTTATATGACATCAACTTCCAATCTGATTGATGAGGAGAAGATGGCCATTATATTGCAGGAAGTTTGCGGTTTTACCGAAGGTGATTACTTCTTCCCGGTTTTAAGTGGTGTGGCTCGTTCGGTCAATTTTTATCCAATAAGTCCTGAAAAAGCCGAAGATGGGGTGGTGAGTATTGCTTACGGACTTGGTAAATATATTGTGGATGGGGGAATGTCGCTCCGCTTCTCGCCTCGTTTTCCTGAAAAAGCCATTCAGCTGAGTTCTATAGAAATGATGTTGAAAGACACTCAAAAAGAGTTTTTTGCGATCAATCTCAAACGGAATCTATTTACGCCGAAAGTAGATGATAACGCTCACATAGAGCGGTTCTCGGTTTCAGAAGGTGATCAGTTTACAACTTTTCGCATGGCCGCTTCAACCTACGTGTATCATGACGACCGGGTCGTAGATGGCATTAGCCAGAAGGGTATGAGAATTATTACTTTTAATAATTTCCTCAAGCATAATGTTTTTCCACTGGCAGAAATGATGACCGACATCCTTGAAACCAGTTCGCATGAAATGGGGAAACCTGTTGAAATTGAATTTGCGATAAATATGGACGGACACGGACATCATAAGGTTTTCAATTTGCTGCAAATCAGACCAATTGTCAATAACAAGGAAAACCTGACCATTAACCTCGAACAGATAAACCGTGAAAAATGCATTGTTGTTTCTGAATCGGCGCTTGGCAATGGTATTTATGACAGTATCTGCGATGTGGTTTATATTGTCCCTGAAAAATTCAATGCTGCCGAAACATGGCAACTGGCGCAGGTAATTGAACAACTGAATAAATCGCTGACTGAGGAAAAACGAAATTATCTTCTGATTGGTCCGGGCCGCTGGGGCTCGAGCGATCCATGGTTGGGAATTCCTGTGAAATGGTCGCAGATCAGTGCTGCACGTGTTATTGTTGAAGCCGGATTGAATAATTTTCATATTGAACCAAGTCAGGGTACACACTTTTTTCAGAATCTGACTTCGTTCAGAGTGGCCTATTTCACCGTGAATGATTTTATAAAACAAGGTCTTTACAACACTGATTTTCTGAATGCCCAGGAAGCTTTGTTCGACAATGGCGTAGTGCGTCATGTACGATTTGACCGGCCCATGGAAATCCTGGTAGATGGCAAAAAACATTTCGGAATAGTGGCCATGCCCGGGCTGAAGGCGATTTCGGCAGAGCTGAAGGCATAGGGCATGCGGCAAAATGCTCAAGGCAATACGCATAGTGCATGGAACATGGGCACTTCGTTCTCGCTCAGATATTCGCTTCCAACCTTCAAAAGCCAGAAATAAAATGGAGTTCGCCACGGCCTACTGTATGAGTCGGACGCTGAAGACATTCTAAGCAACGACGATCCCAAATCCTCTCTGCGGTCGAGAGTTTATCCCGCTTCGGCGGGAATGGAATATCGTAGTGACTTTTGGAATCATCCATTTCGCTATAGCTGAAACATCTCACTAACTATTTCAAGTGCTGTTTGTAGTCTTTTAATTCTTTCTGCAGAAGCCGTCTCAAATATCAATCGACAGAGCAAAAACATCATTCCACCGTCCGAAAGCGACGAAGGAGCTGAAGGACATGGAACCGTTGTTTTTGCTGTTGTTACGACGGTTCCATGTTCCGGCCGGCTTAGAAAACCCTCGAAGAGTTCGGAACTCTTCGAGGGTTAATTGTGGCCGGAACGGTGGAATGTCGTAACAAAGTTTTGAGACAACCTAGAAAATTAATCCGGATGGCACTTTCAGAAAGATTTCTCAAAATATTTGACCTTTTTTCTGGTATTCACTTTACAATTGCCGTATCTTTGTAAAAACCATTTGTCATGGCAGCACCAGGATTTAAAATGATAGTCGCAGGACCATGCAGCGCCGAATCCGAGAAACTCTGTCTCGATGTTGCAGCTGGTCTTGCCCGCTCGGGTTACGTGGACCTTTTTCGCGGTGGAGTGTGGAAACCCCGCACCCTGCGCGGAATGTATGAAGGACCCGGCGATGAAGGCCTGAAATATTTATTGGCAGTGCGCGACAAGTTTCATTTTCCGGTTGTTACGGAAGCTGCTACTACAGCGCATGTCGAAGCTGTTCTGAAAGCAGGCCTTGATGCCATCTGGGTTGGTGCCCGCACTGTGACTGATCCTTTCAGCGTGCAGGAACTGGCCAACGCATTGCAGGGAAGCAATATCCGGATTCTTGTAAAAAACCCGCTGGTTCCCGATGTGCGTCTCTGGGCCGGGGCCGTCGATCGCTTGATGAACAAAGGCCTAAACGTCGAAGCGCTCATTCACCGCGGTTTTGTGACCTATGCCGAAAGCAAATTCCGCAACGAGCCACTCTGGGTGCTCATGTCTGAGATGCGGCCCCGATATCCCAATCTCAAAATTATTGCTGATCCGAGTCACATGGCTGGCAATTCTTTTTATGTGGCCGGACTGGCTGCACAAGCCAAAGAAATGGAAGCCGACGGACTTATGGTCGAAGTCCATTCCGATCCGAACAGCGCTTTGTCAGACGCCAATCAGCAGATCACTCCGGCTGAGTTTGTATTCCTGATCGACAGTCTGTGTGGCAAGGAATCGGGCGCACTGCAGGATGCATCGCTTGAGGCGTTGCGTCGCGAAATTGACGAAACCGACGAAAGGCTTTTACGGATTCTTGCTCAGCGAATTGAAATTGTAAAGCGCATGGGAATTGTAAAACGTGATGCCGGCATGACCATCATGCAGGGCGGACGTTGGAAGAGTCTGGTGGATGATCGTCTGAAAAAAGCTGCTGCTCTGGATATCAATGAAGATTTTATTCGCGAATTACTGCAGGTCATTCATGATGAATCGTTGAGAATACAATTATCAATCATCAACAAGGATAACGAAGAATCACAATCATGAATCGATCTGGTTTAGTAGCTGCCATACGACATTTTTTTAAAGCTGGTGGACTTAAAAGTGTCCATTCACCTTGGCTGTATAAAATCTATTATTCATTGCGGCATCCGAAAGCGCTGAAGGACTCAGCCATCGCAAAGCTTGCTTTTCTGCATGGACAGCTTAGCGTTGACAAAACGCCGCTTGTGTTTAATGAATTGGGATCGCGTGAAGGGCGCTTAGAATCTACTGTTTCGGAGGTTTTTAAAAGAACATCAACTTCAATTAGCGAAGCAGAAATGATTGCTGAGCTGGCAATGCATTTCAATGGAAAAACCATTCTGGAAATGGGAACGGCTTTCGGTACAACAACGCTGGCTATGCATTTTGCAGCGCACAAAAGCCGCATTATTACACTCGAAGGCGTTCCGGAAATTGCAGCCATTGCGCAAAGCCATTTTAAAAAGTATGAAGCGGATAATGTTATTCTGAAAATCGGGCGCTTTTCAGAAACATTGCCTCAGGTTGTTGCAGAGGAAAAAGATTTTGGTCTGGTGTTTATCGACGGCCACCACAGCCGCAAACCGACGCTTGATTATCTTGAAATGATTTTGCCCGTGCTAAGCGAAAAAGCCATTGTGGTGTTTGACGATATTTATTATTCGCGCGACATGGCAGAATGCTGGCAGGAATTGTTGCAGCATCCGGCCTTTCAGGTAAAGATGGATTTTTACCGCTTCGGCTTGCTGATTAAAAATTCGGATCTGTCTGCGGAGCGTTTTAGGTTGAAGTTGTAGGTAGAGCGCAATTGATTGTTGGTTTATTCAACCAAAAAATCAATTAGCTTTGTAAAAATATTTTCATCATGCCAGAAGTTATCAGACTGGAGAACATCAGCCGCCATTATAAAGTCGGAACCGTGCTTGTGAAGGCACTCAACAGCGTTTCGTTCAGTATTGAACGGGGCGAATATGTTGCGCTGATGGGGCCTTCGGGTTCAGGAAAATCGACGCTGATGAATATGCTGGGTTGTCTCGACACCCCGACCGGCGGCATCTATATTCTGAACAATCAGGATGTAAGCCAGCTTGACGATAATCAGCTGGCCGAAATCCGCAACAAGGAAATCGGTTTCGTTTTCCAGACTTTTAATTTACTCCCCAGATACACGGCGCTCGACAATGTTGCGCTGCCGCTTATTTATGCGGGTATCAGGAAAGAAGCCAGATTGCTGCGTGCCGAGAAATCGTTGACCGATGTAGGTTTGAGCGACCGAATGGAACATAAACCTAATGAATTGTCCGGAGGACAACGGCAGCGCGTGGCTATTGCAAGAGCACTTGTAAACGATCCTTCCATTATTCTGGCTGACGAACCCACAGGAAACCTTGATACACGCACGTCGGTGGAAATCATGGGCCTGCTTGATGAGTTGCATAAAAAAGGTAATACGATTATTGTTGTCACGCACGAAGAGGATATAGCAAAATATGCACAGCGAATTGTGCGTCTGAGAGACGGTTTGGTTGAATCGGACGCATTGAATCCGCACGTAACCAGCTATCAGAATGTGCTGGCCTCGCTAAAAGAAAACGTATAATTGTTTATGGAAAACAAGGATAATAAAATTTATACCCGTAAAGGCGACTCCGGCACTACATCGCTGATAGGCGGAAAAATTGTGTCGAAAGCCAGTATCCGGGTCGAGTCTTATGGAATGGTGGATGAACTGAATTCTTTTACCGGATGCCTGTATGAGAAAGCGCAGGATGAATTGGTGAAGACGTTTTTGTTTCAGGTGATGAATAAATTATTTCTGATAGAATCGCATCTGGCTGTAGATCCGGCTGAATCCTGCAAAAGACATTTCACTGAAATTGTTGCAGCTGACGCTGAGGCCATCGAGAAAGAGATTGACCGGATGAACGAAACACTGCCGGAACTGAGTAATTTCATCCTTCCTGCGGGCAGCGAAACGGCTGCTGCTGCGCATGTATGCCGCACCGTTTGCCGGAGGGCAGAACGAACTATTTTGCGTTTACACGAAACGGAACCGGTGCAGCCCGAAATCCTGAAATACATCAACCGCCTGAGTGATTATTTTTTCGTGCTGGCGCGCTGGATTTCGCACTCAAGTGGAAATGGCGATGTTGTTTGGATTGCGAAATGATTTAATTTGTATACACTAATTTAAACTTGTCCGCGTTAGTACACTCAAAGTTGAAGAAAACAAGAAATGAATAAGATTCTTATATTACTATTTGTGTTTTTTGTGGCTACGGAGTCTTTTGCACAGGCCCCCAAATATTCAAATGAATTCCTTGCCATCGGCGTTGGAGGGCGGGCTTTGGGCATGTCGAATTCGGTAGTCGCTTCCGTTGGCGATGCTTCGGCGGGTTACTGGAATCCAGCCGGGCTGGTTGATTGCGAAGCCCCGCGTCAGTTGTTTCTGATGCATTCGGAGTATTTTGCTGGCATAGCCAAATACGACAATATCTCGCTGGCCGCGGTTACAAGCGATTCTTCGGCACTTGCATTTTCATTCATCCGCTTTGGCGTGGATGATATTCCAAACACCACGGAGCTGATCGACGCCCAGGGAAACATCGACTACGACCGCATTACAACATTCAGCGCAATCGACAATGCTTTCATCGTCAGCTATTCGAAAAAACTTCCGATAAAAAATTTACAGGTAGGTGGGAATTTGAAAATTATTCGTCGTAAAGTCGGTGATTTTGGCGGCAGCTGGGGCTTTGGCATTGATGCTGGTGCGCAGTACCGAAAAGATAAGTGGCGCTTCGGTGCCGTGCTGCGTGACGTTACTTCAACTTTCAATGCGTGGTCGTTCACGCTCGACGACGCCACCAGAGAGGTTTTTACACTCACAGGGAATGAGATCCCACAAAACAGTCTGGAGCTAACAATGCCGCGGCTTTTGCTTGGTGCCGGCCGAAATTTTGAAATATCAAACAGCTTTTCAGTATATCCTGAAGCGGACATGGATATTACGTTTGACGGAAAAAGAAATGTATTGCTAAAAACTGGTTTTGCCAGTATGGACATTCATGCGGGATTCGAAGTGAATTATAAAAACGTGGCTTATCTGCGTGGAGGATTTGGCAATATTCAGCAGGAAACCAATTTCGACGGAAAAAAAGTTACTACGCTACAGCCCAATATGGGCGTAGGAATCAGAATCAAAGACATAATGAGCATTGACTATGCGCTGACCGATCTCGGCGATGTAAGTGTTGCTTTGTATTCGCATGTATTTTCGCTGGTCTTCAATATACGGCCGAAAGGCACAGGCACGAGTATCAATCCAAGTATCTGATGAATGAATAAACTTTTACTGCTTATTATCTTTCTGTTGGGTATTGGTTGCTGTAATGATGTGATGGCGCAGAATTACGGCAATGAGTGGATCAATTATTCACAGCAATATTATAAAATCAGAGTTGCGCAGGATGGGGTTTATCGCATATCCTATTCAGCGCTAGCCACATCCGGCATTCCATTCTCAACATTCGATCCCCGGCAGATTCAGATTTTCGCCAATGGCGTTGAACAATACATTTATGTACATGGCGAAAATGATGGTTTTTTCAATTCCGGCGATTACATTGAATTTTACGGAAAGCGCAACCGGGGCGACTTTGATGCAGGTGTGTATGATAATCCTGCAGATATTCCAAATATTGATTACAGTCTTTTCAACGATACGACTGTATATTTTTTTACATGGAATTCCTCAATTACAAACAGGCGTTTAGTTGTTGAAACAGACAAAAACTTCTCGGGCTACACCTCTGAAAGTTACGTATGGTTTGATTCACGCACCAATTACATTGCGCGCTATTTTAATGGAAAAACCGATATTAATGGCATTACCGATCCACGCTACACCAACTGTGAAGGTTGGTTTGACTCTGGCTTTGACGCAAATGCATCGGGCTCCTACACCCGCAGTATTCCAACACCGTCGGTTTTTTCATCCGGGCCGGCAGCTACTGTTGATTTGCTGCTTTTAGGTGCATCCGATTATATCAATGCCGCTCCTGATCATCATGTCGTGTTCAATTTTACAGGATTAAGTGTTGATACAATTTTTGAAGGATATGTGCCAATCAGAATTCAGAAAAGCAGACCAGCTAGTACGCTTACATCAGGTGCCACAAACTTCAACATCAGTTTGCCGAATGACCTTGGCAGTCTGGCTGACCTGACGACACTCAGTTATATTGATATCCGATATCCCCGACAACTTAATCTGAATTCATCGGGGAATTTATTATTTGAATCAAATGACGGATCTGGTGCTAAAACTTTTTTCGCATTTACCGGTCTTACTGCGCCAACAACAGATACGGTGGTTGTTCATGATTTAACCAATCACCGCCGCATTCTCACTACGCGTGCAGGAGCCAGTGTGAGTTTTCTTGCACCCAACAGCGGCGCTTTGAAAAAATTGTATCTTGCTTCAGAAAGCAGTGTGATGCCGGTTACTTCATTGAATCCGGTGAACACCAGCATAGCTCCCGGTTATTTTATTAATTATAGTGATGGAGCTTATTCTGGCTCCGATTACCTTATTGTTACGCATCGCTCCTTGCTAAACAAGGCCAATGACTATGCCGCATACAGAGCGACAACCGGATACACCCCGCTGGTTGCTGACGTTGATCTTCTGTACGACGAATTCGCCTACGGAATAAATAAACATCCATTAGGAATATCGAATTTTACGCGGTTTGCGCGGGCCAATTTTGCCGACACCATTCATGGTCTATTCCTGATTGGAAAAGGATATCGCGCAGGCGACACGCAGTATAATTATCGCAGGAATACAACTTATAATTCATTGACGCTGGTTCCTTCGTTCGGCAATCCGCCCTCGGACAATCTATTCACATCTGAACTGGAAGACAATAATTATGCACCGGCCATTCCGACCGGAAGGCTTGCGGCACGCAATTCCACGGCCGTTGGGTGGTATCTTGAAAAAATGCAGGATTTCGAAACGGAGCAAAACCAACCGTATAATCCGGCTGATCCATTTTCCAATCAATGGATGAAGCGTGTGCTGCATTTTGCAGGTGGTTCCGATTACGGCCAGATGATGGCATTGCTTAATTATCTGAATCGTTATCGTGATACGCTCATGGCTCCGTATTTTGGCGCTGACGTAAAGACCTTTTCCAAATCATCCACCGCGCCAATACAGCAGAACCAAAGCGATAGTCTGAGAAACCTAATCAACGAAGGAGTTGCTATTCTGAATTTTTTCGGCCACGCAGCAGGCATTGGTTTCGACATCAGTATTGACAATCCGCAGGACTACAGCAATTACAAACGCTATCCATTTTTAATGGCCAATTCCTGTTTTGCCGGTGATCTTTTTCAGCCTACAAACAGCTCTTCGGAAGAATTTGTAATTATAGAAAACAAAGGCACCATCGGCTATCTGGGCTCGATCACCAAGTCGCTGATGACTTCACTCGATAGTTACAGCTCCGAACTGATCCGAAGAATGTCGAAGCAGGACTACAACAAACCCATCGGATATATAATGATGGAGACCATTAAGACTCTGCAGAGTTACACTACCTCATCATATATTCGGGATGTTTGTCTTGAAATGACTTTGCACGGCGATCCCGTGTTGCGCATTGGCGGCCAGCCGCAGCCCGATCTGATGCTGACCACCGGAAGTATTTATTTTAATCCGGCAAATGTCACCAGTGATCTTGATTCATTCACCGTAAATGTAATTACGCATAATGTTGGCATGGCTGTTTCTGACTCTGTCATTTTGGAACTCACCAGAATATTTCCGGACAATACAACAGAGGTGTTTCCGAAAATGATTAAATGTCCGGCCTTTTCCGACACCATCCAATTTTTGCTTCCGGTGAGTCCATTGAACGGCGTTGGTCTGAATTCCTTCTCAGCTTTAGTTGATGCATATGATGCGCTTTCAGAAATGGATGAAACAAACAATTCAACAAATACAACACTGTTCATTGTTTCGAACGATGTTAATCCTGTTTATCCTTATGAATTTGAGGTTCTGCCCGATACTTTTGTAACGCTGATTGCAAGCACTGGCTACGCAATGGCGCCAACAGGTTCGTATGTGTTTCAGATTGATACAACCGATGCTTTTAATAGCCCTTTCCTGGTGCAAAGCAGTCCGGTAATTCAGAGCGGAGGCATTATAGAATGGGCTCTGCCATTCAGCATGCTTGCCATGCCGGATTCGACCGTTTATTTCTGGCGGGTGAGTTCAACAGCCAACAGCAATTGGCGTGAAAGCTCCTTTCAGTACATCACTGGAAAACGCGGCTGGGGCCAGGCACATTTTTTTCAATTCAAGAAAGACAACTTCAATTATGTTTCCTACAACAAGCCTTCAAGAATCCTTGAATTTATAAACACAATTGTGAATATCCAGGCTCAGACCGGCTATTATCCGTATATATTATGGTCAGAGGAATGGTATAAAATCAACAATTCGATCAAGGGACAATGGTCTTGTACAAATTACAACGGCGACGGGATGAAATTTGCTGTTTTCGATACATTGAGCATTTCTCCCTGGGCCAATACAGATCCGGATCTCAACGGACTCGGTCCATTCGACGCACTCAACTGCCGCTCGTATGTGTATTATGATTTTGATTTCTTTACCTATGGAGAGCCCTGGTACACACGAATGATTAATCTTATCGACAGTGTTCCTGATGGCTTTTATGTTTTGGCGTTCAGCCACCGCAACCACAATGCTCAAAACTGGCCCGACTCATTGTACGAAGCCTTTGAGAGTATTGGGTCAAATGTAATCAGGACCTTACCGAATAATTCACCTTATATCATTTTTGGTCGTAAGGGGTATCTGAATATGGCTGATGAACGGGTCGGAGCAGGGATTACAAGCATTATTCCCGGTTCGTGGGATATTTCCACAAACTGGAAAGAAGGATATGTAGAATCCACCACCATTGGTCCGGCGGCAGAGTGGGGAAGCCTGCACTGGCGGGTGAAGAGTTTTGAACCAGGCGTGTGGACCGATACGGTCCGATTGTCTGTCATTGGTATCCGGCCGGATGGAACTGAAGACGTTGTAATTTCCGACTTGCCTCCGATTCCTGATTCGCTTGATATTCTGAATCTGAATTCCCGCATTGATGCTTCCGTTTATCCATATCTCCGGCTGCATTTGAATATGAGCGACGACAGCCTGCGTACACCGGCTCAGCTGGAACGCTGGCAGGTTTTGTTTGAGCCAGTGCCTGAAACAGCTATCGATCCGGTTTCGCATTTTACTTTTCATAACGATACACTTCAGGAAGGAGAGTCCGTGAAGATGGCCATAGCCACCCGAAATGTGGGTCCTGTCAATTTTCCCGACAGTCTTTCGGTTGCGTATTGGCTGATAGACAATGACAGAAATATTCACGAAATTGCGAGAAAGAAACTGCGTATGCATCCCGTGGGTGATATCCTGGTTGATTCAGTTTCTTTTTCCACGCAGGGATTTGCAGGAATCAACAGCCTTTGGGTTGAATTCAATCCGGTTGATCCGGCCACAGGAAGTTATTATCAGCTGGAGCAATATCATTTTAATAATATCGCCGAGATTAAATTTCTGGTTGAAAAGGATCTGATTAATCCTATGCTGGATGTCACTTTCGATGACGTTCATATTCTCGATGGGGATATTGTAAGTGCTCAGCCATTGATAGAAATTTTGCTGAAGGACGAGAATCAATATCTTTTTCTCGATGATACTTCGGCATTCAGAATTTATCTCCTGCGACCGGGAGCAACAGATCTGGAGCGTGTTTACTTTACGGAAAACGGACAGGAAAATATGAGGTTCTATCCGCCGTCGTCAACAGCAAACAACATAGCTCGCATTGAGTTTCCGGCTGGAGCGTTCCCCGACGGAGTGTATAAACTGGTGGTGCAGGCGCGCGACAAGAGTGGCAATGAGAGCGGCAGCATCGATTATTCTATAAATTTCGAAGTTGTAAACAAGCCTGCCATTACCGATGTGCTGAATTGGCCGAACCCGTTCAGCACCAAAACGCATTTTGTTTTTACACTCACCGGCTCTGTTGTCCCGGAATATTTCAAGATCCAGATAATGACCATCACAGGGAAAGTTGTCAGAGAAATTGACAAATCAGAGCTCGGCCCGATTCATATCGGCCGCAATATTACAGAATACGCATGGGACGGTCGCGATGAGTTCGGCGATCAGTTGGCAAACGGTGTTTATCTGTATCGTGTTATCGTAAAACTCGAAGGACAGCAGATGGAAAAGATTGAAACTCCGGCAGGGCAATATTTTACAAAAGAATTCGGGAAGATGATGCTGATCCGGTAGGCGCGCAACGTGCGGGCACAATGCATAAGGCCCGAAGCACAACCTCGACCATTTTGAATATTGAACAAAGAACAAGGACTTGTGAATGAAGAAGTAAGTATGAGGTGACATCCATTTGTCTTTCTCTCTTCCTTATTCCTTGTTCAGTGTTCGTATTACCTCAACCTTGACCTCGATCTTGACCTCTACCTCACCGACCAATATATATAATGTAGCCCATCATAAATGGTAATAAATTCATCCTCAAAAAATTATTTTTCTTAAAGTGTTGGTTAATTGAAATAAACTATCTACCTTTGCAGTCCCAAAAAAATTGGGGTAACTAAACTGTAAATAAATCGTTATTGTATGCCGACAATACAACAATTGGTTCGTAAAGGCCGCAAGGAGCTTCAGTATAAGAGCAAGAGCCCTGCGTTAGCCTCCTGCCCGCAGCGTCGTGGCGTATGTACCCGTGTGTATACTACCACACCAAAAAAGCCGAATTCGGCAATGCGTAAAGTGGCCAGGGTTCGCTTGACCAATCAATTCGAAGTAACAGCCTATATTCCGGGCGAAGGACATAACCTGCAGGAACACAGTATCGTTCTGGTACGTGGCGGCAGAGTAAAAGACCTTCCTGGTGTTCGTTATCACATCGTACGTGGTGCACTTGACACTGCTGGTGTTGAAGGACGTTCACAGCGCCGTTCGAAATATGGAGCCAAAAGACCGAAGAAAAAAGCATAATTGAATAATATCGGTTCGATATGAGAAAATCAAAACCAAAAAAGAGAATCATCCTTCCTGATCCCAAGTTCGGCGACCAGCTGGTTACCAAGTTTGTGAATAATCTGATGTACAGTGGCAAGAAAAACGCCTCTTATCAGATTTTTTATGATGCTATTGATCAGATTGCTGAAAAATCGAAGGAGAATGGTCTCGAAGTGTTCAAAAAAGCACTTGAAAATGTAACACCTTCTGTTGAAGTTCGCAGCCGCCGTATTGGTGGTGCCACTTTCCAGATCCCTTCCGAAATTCGTCCGGAACGTAAAAGCAGCATCGGGATGAAAAACCTGATCACTTTTGCCCGTAAGCGTCACGAAAAATCAATGGCCTCTAAACTGGCTTCTGAAGTTCTTGCAGCTTTCAAGGAAGAAGGTTCAGCGTTCAAACGTAAGGAAGATATTCACCGCATGGCCGAAGCCAACAAGGCGTTCTCACATTTCAGATTCTAAACCTTTTCATGACAGTCCTGACTCAAATACGGAATATTGGCATTATGGCTCACATCGACGCTGGTAAAACAACGACGACTGAGCGTATTCTGTATTATTCAGGCATCAATTATGAAATTGGCGAAGTTGATGATGGCGCAGCCACCATGGACTGGATGATTCAGGAACAGGAACGAGGCATCACGATTACTTCGGCTGCCACGACTGTTTATTGGGTTTCCAATAATGAAAAGTATCAGGTCAATGTTATCGATACTCCGGGCCATGTTGATTTCACTGTCGAGGTGGAACGATCTTTACGTGTACTGGATGGCGCAATTGCCGTCTTCTGTGCCGTGGGTGCTGTTCAGCCTCAGAGCGAAACTGTATGGCGCCAGGCCAATCATTATCGTGTACCTCGTATCTGTTATGTAAACAAAATGGATCGTCAGGGTGCCGATTTTCTGAGAGTTGTAACTCAGATTCGTGAAAAACTGCGGGCAAATCCAATCGTCGTTCAACTACCCATTGGCGTTGAAGACGGTTTTACAGGCGTTGTTGACCTCGTCGAAAACAAAGCATACGTTTGGGATGATGAAAGTCTGGGTAAAGATTACTCAGAAATTCCTGTCCCGGAAGACATGCTTAAAGTTGTTGAGGAATACAGGCTCAAACTGATTGAAGGTGCTGCCGAGGAAGATCCGGAACTTCTTGAACGATACATGGAAAATCCGGCATCAATCTCAGGTGACGATATCAGAAAGCAACTCCGTAAAGCCACGCTTGAAAGCAGGGCTTTTCCTGTTTTTTGCGGATCTTCATTTAAAAACAAAGGGGTTCAGACTCTTCTCGATGGTGTAATTCATTATCTTCCGTCTCCTGTCGAAATGGAAGAAATTGAAGGATTCAACCCCAAAACCGAAGAGAAAGAATCAAGAAGCAATGCTGTTGAAGCTCCCTTCTGTGCATTGGTTTTTAAAATTGCAAATGACCCATACGTCGGTCGTCTGGCTTTTACACGTGTTTACTCAGGTTCTCTGCAATCTGGAGTAATGGTGTATAACAGCTGCACGGAACAAAAAGAGCGGGTTTCCCGCCTGATCCGGATGCACTCCAATAAACAGAACCCGCTCGAAACTATCGAAGCCGGTGACATCTGTGCAATTATTGGACTGAAGAACATTCACACCGGCGACACTCTCTGCGATGAAAAACATCCAATTGTTCTTGAGTCGATGGATTTTCCTGAACCGGTTGTTAGCATCGCCATTGAGCCAAAAACTCAGAATGACCTTGATAAATTAAACGCATCACTCCAGAAAATTGCTGAAGAAGATCCGACCTTCACCATCCGTCAGGATGACGAAACCGGGCAGACTATCATCAGCGGCATGGGTGAATTGCATTTGGATATTATTGTTGATCGGCTGAAACGTGAATCGAAAGTAGATTGTACACTTGGAAAACCGCAGGTTGCTTATCGCGAAGCCATCGGCGCAACTATTTCTCATCGCGAAGCTTATCGTAAACAAGCAGGTGGCCGTGGTCGCTTTGCTGAAATTGAAATTATCGTTTCTCCGGCGCCCATCGACCAGAAAGGTCTGCAGTTTATCAACAGTACCAAAGCCAGCGTTCTTTCGAAGGAATTTGTTGCGGCTGTTGAAAAAGGTATTAAAGCAGCCATGGGCACTGGTGTAATGGCCGGATATCCGGTTTTTTGCGCCAAGGTCGAGTTGATTGATGCAGTGATGTCGTCTGAAAGCGATGCCCTTGCATTTGAGATTTGCGGGACCATTGCGTTTAAAGAAGCAAGTCGCAAAATCAAGAGTAATCTGCTTGAGCCGATTATGAAACTGGAAGTCGACACTCCTGAAGAGTACGTCGGCGACGTTACCGGAGATATCAACCGTCGCAGAGGCGAGATCACAGGTATTGAAGCCCAGATTTATTCAACAGCGGTGAAAGCTATGATCCCTTTGGGAGAAACTTTCGGATATATTACCTCTTTGCGTAGTCTGACCTCAGGCCGCGCAAACATGAGCATGGAATTTTCGCACTACAGCATAACCCCCAATGAGTTGGCACAGGATATCATTTTCAAAATGAAGGGAATCCGTGTTAACTTATAAATCAGATGTCAAACTGAAAAATCATATACAGTGAGCCAGAAAATCAGAATTAAACTCAAATCGTACGATCATTATCTCGTTGATAAATCAGCTGAGAAAATTGTGAAGATCGTTAAGGCAACGAATGCCGTTGTAAACGGACCTATTCCTCTGCCAACAGACAAGAAATTCTTCACAGTAAACCGCTCGACGTTCGTGAACAAAAAAGCGCGCGAACAGTTCCAGCTCTTTACCTACAAGAGATTGATCGACATTTATTACAATCAGCAATCGAAAACCATTGATGAGCTGATGAAGCTCGAATTGCCACGTGGTGTGGAAATCGAGATCAAAGTGTAATTACTAAAACAAAATAGACAACATGTCAGGTTTAATTGGAAAAAAAATCGGAATGACCAGCTTTCACGAGGCCTCTGGGAAGATCGTCCCATGCACAGTTATTGAAGCTGGTCCTTGTGTCGTGACTCAGGTCAAGACCAAGCAGACTGACGGTTACGAAGCCATCCAGCTTGCTTACGACGAAAGAACAGAAAAAAGCACTTCAAGTGCCATGAAAGGCCATTTCAAAAAGGCCGGCACTTCTCCCAAGAGAATGGTGATGGAATTCACCCGTTTCGAGGAAGGCCATCAGAAGAGTCTTGGTGATGTACTGAATGTTGATGTATTTCTCGAAGGGGAATATATTGATGTTACCGGTCATTCAAAAGGAAAAGGCTTTCAGGGTGTTGTAAAACGTCACGGATTTAAGGGAGTTAACCAGCAGACTCACGGACAGCACAACCGTGGCCGTGCTCCAGGATCCATTGGTGCATCATCTTATCCCAGCCGTGTATTTAAAGGTATGCGAATGGGCGGTCATGATGGAAACAGCAGGGTTAAAATGATTAACCTTCAAGTAATGAAATTAATTCCGGAAAAAAACCTTGTTGTTGTTAAAGGTTCAATTCCCGGTCCGAACGGCTCATACGTAATTTTGGAAAGATGGAAGTAAAAGTATATAACACCACCGGAAAAGAAAGCAGCAAGACTGCGGTTCTAAAGGATGAGATCTTTGCGATCCAGCCGAATGACCATGCTATTTACCTTGATGTTAAAAGAATCCAGGCCGACAAGCGCCAGGGCACATCAGACAGTACTGAGCGCAGCGGATTAAGCGGCAGTACAAGGAAGCTCTTTCGTCAAAAAGGTACAGGCGGAGCTCGCCGTGGCGACATCAAATCACCGCTGCTTCATGGTGGAGCACGTGTATTTGGTCCGCACCCACGCGACTATAACTTTAAGGTAAACAAAAAGGTTCAGGTACTGGCTCGTAAAAGTGCCCTTACCTACAAAGCCATCGAAGGCGCAATACGCGTGATTGAGAACTTTGATTTTGAAGGTCCGAAGACCAGTCAAATGATGGAAATTCTGAAAAATTTCGAAACTTCAGAAAAAAAATCTTTAATTGTGTTGGATGAATCAAAGAAAAACGTATATTTGTCCTCCCGAAATTTGAAGAAGGTAAAGGTAATAAGTGCTTCAAAATTAAACACTTACGATATTCTGAACGCTCAGATCGTAATATTTTCAGAAGCATGTTTGCCCCAATTGGATACAATTTTTCTTGGAACAGAAGAATAACGACGTCAGGAATGACACTAAAAAATTGAAAAAATGGACGTATTAATAAGACCATTGGTAACAGAAAAGATGACAGCTAAGAATACTGAGCTGAATCAGTTTGGTTTTATCGTTGCAAAGCGTGCCAACAAGATTCAGATCAAGGAAGCCGTTGAATCTTTGTATAGTGTTAAAGTTCTTGATGTTAATACAATGATGTATGCCGGCAAACGTAAGTTCCGCGGAACCCGCAGAGGTTATGTTCATGGACGCACCAACGCATTCAAGAAAGCTATTGTAACTTTAAAAGAAGGAGAGAAAATTGACTTTTACAGTAACGTATAAAACAAAATAGATTGCATGGGACTGAAGAAATTTAAACCGACAACTCCCGGTCAACGTTTTAAACTGGTGAGTTCGTTCGACGAAATAACGGCAACGGCTCCGGAAAAAAGCCTGGTAGTTCCTAATAAAAGAAGCGGTGGTAGAAATAACACCGGTAAGATGACAATGCGCTACATCGGCGGTGGACACAAGAAGATGTATCGATTGATCGATTTTAAAAGGGAAAAAGAAGGCATCCCGGCAACCGTTAAAACCATAGAATACGATCCTAATCGTAGTGCTCGTATCGCTTTGCTGTTTTACAGCGATGGCGAGAAGCGCTATATCATTGCACCCAATGGTTTGAAAGTTGGTCAGGAAATTTTTTCCGGTAAAGGAGTAGCTCCTGAAATCGGAAACACTTTATATTTAAGTGAAATTCCTTTCGGAACAGTAATTCACAACATCGAACTTAATCCTGGTCAGGGTGGAAAACTTGCCCGTAGTGCTGGTTCATACGCTCAGCTTCTTTCACGTGACGGCAAATATGCTGTTGTGAAGATGCCAAGTGGTGAAACCCGCCAGATTCTGCAATCATGCCGTGCTACTGTAGGTACTGTTTCGAATACAGAACACAACCTCGAAGTGAGTGGAAAAGCTGGTCGCAGCCGTTGGCAGGGTCGCCGTCCGCGTAACCGTGGTGTTGCCATGAACCCTGTTGATCACCCGATGGGTGGTGGTGAAGGCCGTCAAACCGGTGGACATCCTCGTTCACGCAAGGGCATTCCTGCTAAAGGTTTCAAAACCCGCAGGAAAAAGGCTTCAGACAATTTAATCATCGAACGTCGTAAAAAATAACAGGGATACACTATGAGTCGCTCATTGAAAAAAGGTCCTTATGTGCACCACAAACTCGAGAAACGAGTTACCGAAGCACAGAAATCCAGTAAAAAGATGACTATTAACACCTGGTCACGCGCATCGGTTATCACTCCTGAGTTCGTAGGCGCAACCATTGGAGTTCACAACGGAAATAAATTCATTCCCGTGTATGTTACCGAAAACATGGTGGGTCACAAACTTGGAGAATTTTCTCCAACCCGCATTTTCCGTGGTCATGCCGGTCAAAACAAGAAATAATCATTAAAAGGTAATTGTCATGGGAGCAAGAAAACGGATAAGTGCCGAGAAGCGTAAGGAAGCCCGTAAAGAGCAGTTCACTGCAAAACTAACGGGTTGCCCAATCACCCAGCGCAAAATGCGCCCGGTGGCCAATTTGGTCAGGGGTAAAAACGCTGATATCGCACTGGCAATACTGAAGACAACTTCTAATTCGTCGTCAGACTATTTGTACAAGCTGCTTACGTCAGCCATCAACAACTGGCAGCAGAAAACTGAGAATAAAATCAGAATGGAAGAAGCCGGACTGTATGTAAAGATAATCAATGTTGATGGTGGTCGCATGCTAAAACGCATTCAGCCTGCTCCTCAAGGCAGAGCTCATCGCATCAAGAAGCGTTCGAACCATGTTACCATTGAACTGGGCAGCAGAAGCGAAGAAGTAACTAATGTTGAAACACAAGAATAAAGAGCAGAATGGGACAAAAAACTAATCCTATAGGCAACAGACTTGGTATCACCCGCGGATGGGATTCTATCTGGTATGGTGGTAAGACTTTCGGTGAAAAACTCGTCGAGGATGACAAGGTTCGTAAGTATCTGAATGTACGTCTGGCAAAAGCCAGTGTTTCAAAAATATTTATTGAGCGCAGCGTGAAGCTTGTGACTGTCACCATTCATACCGCAAAACCCGGTTTCATCATCGGTCAGAAAGGTAAGGATGTTGACGAACTTCGCGAAGAGCTGAAGAAAATCACTCAGAAAGAAGTTCAGATTAATATATCTGAAATAAAACGCCCTGAAGTTGAAGCCGTTCTCGTTGCAAACAATATTGCACGTCAGATCGAAGGCCGTATGTCACACCGAAAAGCCATCAAAACCGCTGTTGCATCAACAATGCGCATGGGTGCTGAAGGCATGAAAGTGTCCATCTCTGGTCGAATCGGTGGAGCTGAAATGAGCCGTACCGAACATTATAAAGAAGGACGCACCCCGCTTCATACGCTCCGTGCTGATATCGATTATGCTCGTTCTGAAGCTCACACCACCTACGGCCGTCTCGGCATAAAAGTGTGGATTTGCAAAGGTGAAATATTTGGCAAGCCAGATTTCTACGGAATCGATGCTCCCAAAAACGATAAAAAACAGCGTCGCGGTGACAGACCCGACCGTGGTAGCGACCGTGGTGGTCAGCGTCCGGGCGGATTTAGCAAGCCGAGAGGTGGTAAAAAGAATAACTCTAATCAATAAACGGAAGAGTCATGTTACAGCCAAAGAAAACAAAATTCAGAAGGGTCCAGAAGGACAAAATGAAAGGCAATGCCAAACGTGGTCATCAGCTTGCATTTGGTTCATTTGGACTTAAAACCATGGAAGAAGCCTGGCTTACAGGACGACAGATCGAAGCAGCCCGTCAGGCTCTGACCCGTTACATGAAACGTGAAGGACAGATCTGGATCCGCATATTCCCCGACAAACCTATTACCAAGAAGCCTGCTGAAGTGCGAATGGGTAAAGGTAAAGGTGCTCCCGACTCTTTTGTTGCCCCGATCACTCCGGGCCGCATTATGTTTGAAGCCGAAGGCGTATCGCTTGAGATTGCAAAAGAAGCACTGCGTCTTGCTGCTCAGAAACTGCCGGTGAAAACCAAATTTGTTGTACGCCGTGACTATAGCGAAGCATAGTTCATAAAACAGAAATGCCATGAAGATAGAAGTAATAAAAGAAATGACAACGGAAGAACTGAAGGAGCGCCTGACCGAGGAGAAAAAACAGAGTGCAAAACTTCGGATGAACCATGCAGTGAACCCGCTGGATAATCCTGGCGTGATCGGGCAGACAAAGAAAACCATCGCACGTATCCAGACGGAACTGCGTAAACGTGAATTGGAAATCAAGTAATTTTTCAGCATAATGGAAAGAAACTTACGTAAAGAGCGAATCGGTGTAGTGACCAGCAACAAAATGGATAAATCTATGGTTGTTTTGGTTGAACGTCGCCTCATGCACCCTAAATATGGAAAGTTCATTAAGAAAACTACCAAATTTGCGGCTCATGATGAAAAGAACGAGTGCACAATAGGTGATAAGGTCCGCATTATGGAGACCCGCCCTTTGAGCAAAACTAAACGCTGGAGACTTGTTGAAATAATTGAAAAGGCTAAATAACCATGATACAGCAGGAATCAAGACTTAATGTAGCTGACAACAGCGGGGCCAAAGAGGTACTTTGCATCCGTGTTCTGGGCGGTACTAAACGTCGCTATGCTTCTGTGGGAGACAAAATCATCGTAACGGTGAAAGATGCTATCCCTTCAGGAAACATTAAAAAGGGCACCGTGTCCAAAGCAGTTGTTGTTCGCACTAAAAAAGAAATACGTCGCCCCGACGGTTCTTATATCCGCTTTGACGATAATGCAGTTGTGCTGCTTACCGCTACGGATGAATTGCGCGGAACCCGTATTTTCGGCCCCGTGCCACGCGAACTCCGCGACAAACAGTATATGAAAATTGTTTCACTTGCCCCCGAGGTACTATAATTCGCAGCGCTATGAAAGTGAAAATTAAAATTAAAAAAGGCGACAGTGTGAAGGTGATTTCCGGAAACGACCGTGGAACAGAAGGTCGTGTACTGGAAGTTTTCCCGGATTTAAACACTGCCATTGTGGAAGGTGTCAAGATTGTTTCCAAACATAGTCGCCCTTCAGCCAAAAACTCAAAAGGTGGCATTATTAAAAAGGAAGCACCCATCAATATTTCTAATCTGATGCTGGTTGATAAATCAGGCAAAGTCACCCGCGTGGGTCGTCAGGTGAAAGAAGATGGTACAATCGTTAGATATTCCAAAAAATCAAAGGAGGAAATTAAGTAATGGCTTACATTCCGCGATTAAGAGAAAAGTACGACAAGGAAATTGTTCCCGCTCTGATGCAGGAATTCCAGTTCAAAACAGTCATGCAGGTGCCAAAGCTCCTCAAGATTTCTGTCAACCAAGGTGTTGGCGGTGCTGTTACTGACAAAAAACTCATTGATTTTGCAGTGGACGAGATGACCAATGTAACAGGTCAGAAAGCTGTTCAAACCAAATCGAGAAAAGACATTTCAAACTTCAAGGTGCGTAAAGGCAACCCAGTGGGTGTTCGCGTTACGCTCCGTGGAAACACAATGTATGAATTCCTCGACCGTTTGATTTCGGTTTCCATCCCTCGCGTCCGTGACTTCAGGGGAATCAATGACAAAGGATTCGACGGCCGTGGTAATTACACTTTTGGTGTTACCGAACAAATTATATTCCCGGAGATCAATATTGACAAGATCAACAAGATCACCGGAATGGATATTACTTTTGTGACATCGGGCAGTTCCGATAAAGAAGCTCATGCATTGTTAAAGTCATTCGGTTTACCCTTCAAAAAACACTAGGTATGGCAAAAGAATCGATGAAAGCCCGCGAAGTAAAGCGGCAGAAAATGGTTGAAAAATACGCTGCTAAAAAAGAAGCTTTGAAAGCCGCCGGTGATTTCACTGCTCTGCAGAAAATTCCTAAAAACGCTTCTAAGATCAGATTGCACAACCGCTGCAAACTGACCGGACGTCCAAAAGGATATATGCGCATGTTCGGAATTTCGCGCATCAATTTCAGGCAAATGGCCCTGAATGGAGAAATTCCCGGAGTTAAAAAAGCAAGTTGGTAAATTATAAAACGATATAGAATGGTAACGGATTCCATTGCAGATTTTCTGACCCGCGTAAGAAACGCCATCAAAGCCAACCACCGCATTGTGGAGGTTCCATCCAACAAAATGCTGGTTGAACTGGCCAAGTTGTTACACGAGAACGGTTATATTCTCAATTATAAAGTTGAGGAAAGTACTTTTCCCAAGAGCCTTAAAGTGGCCCTAAAGTACAATCCTATTAACAAACTGTCGGCAATCACCGAGATTAAACGCGTGAGCCGTCCCGGTTTGCGTAAGTATTCTCCGAGTGATGAGATCCCGAAAGTGATGAACGGCCTTGGCATTGCCATCGTCAGCACTTCGAAGGGACTCATGACCGACAAGCAGGCCCGTAAAGAAAACGTTGGCGGCGAAGTCATTTGTTTTGTGTCATAATTAATAACAGGAGGAATTCCAATGTCAAGGATCGGAAAAAAACAGATTGATATACCGGCTGGCGTTCAGGTGAACGTTTCTGCGGACAATATCGTTACCGTAAAAGGTCCGAAAGGAGAACTGAAACAACAGATAGCTCCCGAATTAAAAATCAACATAGAAGGTTCGGTTCTTCATATGGAACGCTCAAATGAAGAGCGCCAGGTGAGATCTTTCCATGGTTTGTATCGTTCATTGCTGGCCAATATGGTTAAAGGTGTTTCCGAAGGGTTCACCACAACCATGGAGCTTGTCGGTGTAGGTTACAAATGCCTGGCTACCGGACAACTGCTTGATCTCAGTCTTGGTCATTCGCACAACATTTTGTTTGAATTACCAAAGGAAGTAAGCATCGAAACCATAACTGAAAAAGGAAAGAGCCCAACCATCATTCTGACGTCGCACGACAAGCAGCTGATCGGTCAGGTGGCAGCCAAAATCCGTTCGTTTCGCAAACCGGAGCCGTACAAAGGCAAGGGTGTCAGATTTAAAAATGAAGTTTTACGTCGTAAGGCTGGTAAAGCTGCTGCGGCTAAATAATAAAAGAGGCAACTATGGCTATCAAAAGCAGAAAAGAGTTCAGCAGAAAACGCATCAAGATGCGTATCCGCAAAGTGGTTTCGGGAACCGGCGAGTGTCCGCGCCTGTCAGTTTACCGCAGCTGCAAGGAAATTTATGCCCAGATTATCGATGACAAATCTGGCAAAACACTGGCTTCCGCATCATCACGCGTCAAAGGCGTTGCCGAGCAGAAAGTCACTAAAACCGATAAAGCGAAACTGGTTGGAAAGCTCGTAGCTGAGCGCGCTGTTGAAGCAGGCATTAAAGCAGTTGTCTTTGATCGCAACGGTTATCAGTATCACGGTAGAGTAAAAGCTTTGGCTGACGCAGCCAGAGAAGGTGGATTAAAATTCTGAGAAATATGGCTAATATCAGTATAAACAGAGTAAAATCGAGCGACGTTGAATTCAAGGATCGTCTCGTAAGCATTCAAAGGGTTACAAAAGTGACCAAGGGCGGACGCACCTTCAGCTTCTCAGCCATTGTGGTTGTGGGCAACGAAGATGGTGTTGTCGGTTACGGCCTCGGCAAAGCAAAGGAAGTAACTTCAGCCATCGCTAAAGGAATTGAAGATGCCAAGAAAAATCTTGTACGTGTTGCCATCCTGAAAGGGACTCTGCCTCACCAACAGGAAGGTAAATTTGGCGGTGCTACTGTCTTTCTTAAACCGGCCGCACCTGGTACCGGAGTCATCGCTGGTGGCGCCATGCGTGCTGTCCTTGAAAGTGTTGGCGTGAAAAACGTACTTGCAAAATCAAAGGGATCATCAAACCCGCATAACGTAGTAAAAGCTACTGTTGATGCACTGATGAACCTTAAAGATGCTCGCATGATTGCGCAACTTAGAGGCATTTCAATGGATAAAGTGTTTAACGGTTAATCTGAGAAAATATGAAAAAAGTTCGCATTACATTAATTCAGAGTCTGATTGACCGTCCTGCAATTCAACGCAAAAATATCCAGGCGCTGGGCCTCGGTAAAATGCATTCAAGTGTTGAACATACGGCAACCCCGCAAATTCTCGGGATGATCAGAAAAGTGAATCACCTGGTGAAAGTGGAAGAAATCTGACCTTAAAAAACTGACAACAATGGATTTAAGTAATTTAAAACCGGCAGACGGAGCAACAAAAAAAGATAAACGCATCGCTAGAGGCCAGGGATCCGGTCACGGTGGAACTTCTACTCGTGGTCACAAAGGTGCCCAGTCTCGTAGTGGTTACAGCCGTAAGATTGGTTTCGAAGGCGGCCAGATGCCTCTGCAACGTCGTGTTCCGAAATTCGGCTTCAAGAATATTAACCGCGTTGAATATCGCGCTCTCAATATCGATATGCTGCAGGAACTTGCAACGGCAAACAAACTGCAGGAAATCACTCCGGAAGTGCTTCGCGCTCATGGTCTGATTTCGAAAAACGATATCGTAAAAATCCTCGGCAGAGGAAAACTTACCATGAAACTGGACGTGAAAGCTCATGCTTTCTCAACTACTGCCGTTAAGGCAATTGAAGAACAAGGTGGTCAAGCAATCAAAATATAATTTTAATGAGTCGTCTCGTCAATACCTTCAAGAATATCAACAAAATAGAGGATCTTAAAAAGAGAATCCTCTACACGTTGCTGATCATTTTGATTTATCGCTTCGGATCCTACGTGGTTTTGCCTGGTATTGATCCCAATGCTCTTGGTGCGCTTCAGAATCAGGGACAAGACGGTCTTCTCGGTCTTATCAATATGTTTTCTGGGGGTGCTTTTTCCAATGCTTCTGTATTTGCACTTGGAATTATGCCCTATATTTCTGCTTCTATCGTTGTTCAGCTACTTGGCATTGCAGTTCCTTATTTCCAGAGACTGCAACGTGAAGGCGAAAGCGGAAGAAAGAAAATGAACCAGATAACCCGTTATCTGACGGTAATTATTACTGTTGCTCAGGCTCAGGGGTACATAGCAAATCTTGCTTCTCAGATTCCTGCCGGTGGCATTTATCCGTTTGATGCAGCTGTTTCTCAGGTTCCTTTCTTGTTCAGACTATCCTCTACCATTATACTTACAGCTGGAACGTTGTTCGTTATGTGGCTCGGAGAGCGTATTACTGACAAAGGTCTTGGAAACGGAATTTCGCTCATCATTATGATTGGTATCATTGCCCGACTGCCTTTTGCTTTGCTTGCAGAGTTTGCTTCCCGGATGGAAGTCTCTGGTGGCGGACTCATGGTCTTCATTGTTGAGCTTGTATTTCTCGTACTGGTTGTTGTAATGACTATTCTACTTGTTCAGGGAACCCGGAAGATTCCGGTCCAGTTTGCAAAACGAGTAGTCGGGAATAAACAATATGGCGGTGTTCGTCAGTATGTACCTCTTAAGGTAAATGCAGCAGGTGTTATGCCTATCATTTTTGCTCAGGCAATTATGTTTATTCCTATCACGCTTGCCGGTTTTGCCAATAGTGATACTTTCACTGGTGTGATAGCGGCATTCACCAATCCTAACGGATTCTGGTATAATTTTACTTTCGCAATTCTCATTATTCTTTTCACATACTTCTATACTGCTATCACCATCAATCCTAATCAGATGGCTGAGGACCTGAAGAAAAACGGCGGTTTTATTCCGGGCATTAAACCCGGTAAGCGTACAGCGGAATTCATCGATACCGTTATGTCGCGCATTACCCTGCCTGGATCCATGTTCCTCGCTCTAGTGGCAATTATGCCTGCCATTGTTAGTTTGTTTGGCGTCAACAGTCAGTTTGCTCAATTCTTTGGAGGTACTTCACTGTTGATTCTTGTCGGGGTAGTTCTCGATACTTTGCAGCAGGTTGAAAGTCATTTGCTCATGCGTCACTATGACGGACTTACAAAGTCTGGCCGTATAAAGGGCCGCACGTCGACCGGGATGGGAGGAATCTGATAGTTATGCTGCAGAAGCGTGAAGAGGAAATAGAATTACTGAAAAAGAGTTCTTTGCTTGTTGGAAAAACTTTGGGAGAAGTATCCCGCCTGCTGAAACCAGGAGTGGAAACACGAATGGTTGACAGGATTGCTGAGGAATTCATCCGTGACAACGGCGGAATTCCAGCGTTCAAGGGCTACAACGGATTTCCCGCTACTTTGTGTATCTCGATTAATGATCAGGTGGTACATGGGATTCCGGGTAATCGTGTGATAAAGGAAGGTGATATTGTTTCGGTTGACTGCGGTGCAGTACTGAACGGTTATGTTGGCGATTATGCGTACACCTTTTTAATTGGCGAAACCAATCAGAAAACCAAAGACCTTTTGCGCATTACGCAGGAGTCTTTGATGAAAGGAATAGCTGAAGCGGTACCCGGGAAGTGTGTTGGTGACATTGGTCATGCGGTACAGCTTCATGTTGAGCGAAATGGATTTCATGTAGTCCGCGATCTGGTTGGGCATGGAATAGGGCAGAAGCTACATGAAAAACCGGAAGTGCCGAATTACGGCAAACGAGGTCACGGAATGCCCCTTGTAGAAAATATGGTTCTTTGCATAGAACCGATGATCAATCAGGGAACATGGCGGGTGTATCAGGAAGCAGACGGATGGACCATCCGGACGCGCGACGGGAGCAACAGTGCACATTTCGAGCACATGGTTGTGGTGAGGAAAACTCCAGAAGTGATTTCAACTTACGAGTATATTGAAAACAGAGTGTAAAACAAAATATGGCAAAACAGGGTGCAATAGAACAAGATGGAACAGTTGTCGAGAGTTTGGGCAATGCAATGTTCCGCGTTGAACTGGAAAATGGGCATGTTATTCTGGCCCACATTTCCGGCAAGATGCGCATGCATTATATCAAAATTCTTCCAGGCGACAGAGTTCGTCTTGAAATTTCACCGTATGATTTGACCAAGGGAAGAATAACCTTCAGATACAAATAAAAACAGGACAGCACTATGAAAGTGAGAGCTTCAGTCAAGAAACGTACTCCAGATTGCAAAATCGTTCGCCGCAAAGGCAGAGTGTACATCATCAACAAAAAAAATCCTAAGTTTAAACAACGTCAGGGTTAATAACGAATTTGAAAAAAACAATATATGGCACGTATTGCAGGAATTGATTTACCAAAAAACAAGCGGGGCGAAATAGGTCTGACCTATATTTACGGAATTGGCCGTTCGACTTCCCGAGTAATTTTAACGAAAGCCAAAGTTGACTTCGATAAGAAGGTTCAGGACTGGGATGACAGCGATCTTTCAGCGATCCGTCAGGTCATCAGCGATGAAATTAAAACTGAAGGCGCGCTGCGCAGCGAAGTGCAGATGAACATTAAGCGATTGATGGACATTGGTTGCTATCGTGGCATTCGTCATCGTCTCGGACTTCCGTTGCGTGGACAGAGCACTAAGAACAATGCCCGTACTCGTAAAGGAAAGAAAAAGACAGTTGCCAACAAGAAGAAGGCACCTAAGGGTTGATAAAAATTGAAAATATCCAGATATGGCAAAACAAACTAAAACGGTCAGAAAGCGTAAGGTTAAGGTTGAACCTTTCGGAAATGCATATGTGAAGGCCTCCTTCAACAATATCATTATTTCGTTGACCAACGAAGACGGACAGGTTATTTCCTGGTCGTCAGCAGGGAAAATGGGTTTCAGGGGTAGCAAGAAAAACACTCCCTATGCAGCGCAGGTTTCAGCTGAAGATTGCGCAAAAGTCGCTTTCGATGCTGGTTTGCGTAAGGTGAAGGTGTATGTGTGCGGCCCTGGATCAGGACGCGAAAGTGCCGTCCGTAGCATTCATGGTGCCGGGATTGAAGTAACTGAAATTGTCGATGTTACTCCTATTCCTCACAATGGCTGCCGTCCTCCGAAACGCAGAAGGGTTTAATTAACTGAAGAAAAAATCAAGATATGGCAAGATATATCGGACCGAAGTCAAGAATTGCCCGTAAGTTCCAGGAACCTATTTACGGTCATGACAAATTTTTAGAAAAGAAAAAATATCCGCCGGGAATGCACGGACAGACCAAACGCAGAAGAAAAGTTTCTGAATATGGTGTTCAGCTTGCGGAAAAACAAAAAGCCAAGTATACCTATGGTATTTTGGAGCGCCAATTCAAAAAATTGTTCCTCCTTGCTTCAACCAAAAAAGGTGTTACTGGTGAAAAACTGCTTCAGTTTATCGAATCACGTCTCGACAACACTGTTTATCGTTTAGGTATTGGTAAAACCCGCGATGGCGCCCGCCAGCTCGTAAGCCACAAGCATATCGAAGTAAACGGTAAAGTTGTAAATGTGCCTTCATATTTACTGAAAGTGGGTGATGTGGTTTCGGTGCGCGAGAAATCGAAAAACCTTGAAATCATTTCCGATTCGCTGAGTGGACATAATAATAGTTACAGCTGGCTCGAATGGGACGGAGAAAAAATGTCTGGCAAATTCCTGAATTACCCGGAACGTGAAGCCATTCCTGAAAACATCAATGAGCAGCTGATCGTTGAATTGTACAACAAATAACAACCATAAATTCAAACTATGGCCATACTTAATTTCCAAAAACCGGATAAAGTCATTCAGCTCGAATCCGACGAACGTAAGGGAGTGTTTGAATTCAGACCTCTTGAACCGGGCTACGGCATAACCATTGGTAATGCCCTTCGTCGTATTTTGCTCTCTTCGCTCGAAGGCTTTAGCATCACCGGTGTGAAATTTGACAATGTCCTGCATGAATTCTCCACCATACCTGGTGTTGTAGAAGACATGGTCGACATCATTCTTAATCTCAAGCAGGTCCGCCTGAAACGCCAGATTGAAGAACTCAATTCTGAGCATGTAAATGCTGTTTTTCAAGGCCAGGAAGTTGTCACTGCCGGTGACCTTAATAAATTCCTTTCGGGATTTCAGGTTCTCAATCCGGATCTCGTGATCTGCCACCTCGACCCGACCGTAAAGCTGAGCTTTGAGCTGAATATAGAGAAAGGCCGTGGTTATGTTGCTGCCGAAGATCTTAAACCGGCTACCGAAAACATTGGCTATATTGCAATGGATGCTACTTTCACGCCTATCACCAATGTGAATTACGACATAGAGAATTTCCGCGTTGAACAGAAAACTGACTACGAAAAACTTGTTCTGACAATTCAGACCGACGGATCTATTCTCCCTAAAGATGCACTGAAAGACGCTTCTTCAATTCTTATTCAGCATTTCGTGCTTTTCTCTGACGATAAAATTGATATCGAACCTACAGAGAAAGCCGTTGTTGATGATTTTGATGAAGATTATCTCCACATGCGTCATCTGCTCAAAACCAAATTGTCGGATATGGATCTCAGTGTCCGCGCTCTCAACTGCCTCAAGGCTGCTGACGTAGAAACACTGGGTGAACTTGTTTCCTACAATAAAAATGACCTTCTGAAATTCAGGAATTTTGGTAAGAAATCACTGGCTGAACTTGAAGAACTGGTGAAATCGAAAAACCTGCACTTCGGAATGAATGTTTCAAAATATAAACTGGATAAGGATTAACCGAGATGAGACACAAACACGGATTTAATAAGCTTGGAAGAAAAACGGCTCACCGCGAAGCTATGTTGACAAACATGGCTTGTTCGCTGATCCTGCATAAACGCATTACTACTACTGTGCAGAAAGCTAAAGCGCTGCGCAGTTTCGTAGAACCTGTTATCACCCTCTCGAAGGATGATTCTATGCACCATCGTCGTATGGCTTTCAAATATCTGCAGGACAAAGAAGCTGTAAAAGAACTCTTCCACGATGTGGCAAATAAAGTTGCTGATCGTCCGGGTGGATACACACGTATTCTGAAAACTGACATGCGCGCCGGCGACAACGCTGAAATGTGCATGATGGAACTGGTGGATTACAACGAAGCCATGCTCGGTACGAAAGAAGCTAAGAAAACTACTACAGGTCGCACCCGTCGTTCGAAAGTGAAAAAGACGGACGAAGCTCCGGTGGTTGAAGCCAAACAGCCTAAAGCTGAAGAGGTGAAAGCCGAGGAAGTTGCTGAAGAAAAACCTGCAGAAGAACAGGCTCCGGAAAGCGACAGCGCTGAGAAATAATTGAGGGTACTGAATTTTTTCATACTTTTGGACAGGATATTTTCGGATATCCTGTCTTTCATTTTTAAACCAAAAAATTATGGCAACAATAGCAAATGTTTACGCACGTCAGATTCTTGACTCTCGCGGAAATCCTACAGTTGAGGTCGAACTCGTTACCTCTGGTGGTAATTTTGCCCGGGCATCAGTTCCTTCTGGCGCATCAACCGGTGTTCACGAAGCTCACGAGCTGCGCGACGGGGACAAAAAAATGTATGGTGGCAAAAGTGTTCTGAAAGCCGTCAATAATGTAAATAAGGTAATCGCTCCTGAAATCCTGGGCATTGATGTTACAGATCAGAACCAGATCGACCGGCTGATGATTCAGCTTGACGGAACAGACAATAAATCAAGCCTTGGCGCAAATGCAATCCTTGGTGTGTCACTCGCTGTGGCTCATGCCGCTGCTGCTGAAACAAACCAGCTGCTGTATCGCTATCTCGGCGGTGTCAACGCCAATACGCTTCCGATTCCAATGATGAACATCATCAATGGCGGATCGCATGCCGATAACAGCATCGACTTTCAGGAATTCATGATCATGCCAATCAATGCCGAAACGTTCAATCAGGCCATCCGCATGGGTACCGAAGTATTCCATTCATTGAAAGACGTTCTGAAAAAACGCGGCCTCTCAACCAATGTCGGCGATGAAGGCGGTTTTGCACCCAACCTGAAATCGAACGAAGAAGCGCTGCAGGTCATTATCGAAGCCATTGAAAAAGCCAAATACAAACCAGGTGTCGATATTGCAATCGCGCTTGATGTGGCTGCCAGCGAATTTTACAATGCTACCGATAAAAAATACCATTTCAAAAAATCGACGGGCGACAAACTCAGCTCGAAAGAAATGGCGTCGTTCCTCGCTGATTGGACCAAAAAATATCCGATCTATTCCATCGAAGACGGCATGGCTGAAGATGATTGGGATGGCTGGAAAATTATAACTGACAAAATTGGCGAAACTGTTCAGTTGGTTGGAGATGATTTGTTTGTAACCAACGTAAATCGTCTGGCGGATGGTATTGAGAAAGGCGTTGCCAATTCAATTCTGATCAAACTGAATCAGATTGGAACCGTTTCGGAAACCATTCAGGCCATCAACATGGCGCATCGCTATGGCTATTCTTCAATCATTAGCCACCGCAGTGGTGAAACCGAAGACACAACGATTGCCGATCTGGCCGTGGCTATGAATACCGGATTGATCAAAACTGGCAGTGCATGCCGCAGTGAACGTATTGCAAAATACAACCAGCTCATGCGCATCGAAGATATGCTGGGCGGTCAGTCGTATTACCTCGGAACCGATTTCGCTTTTTATCCTTACTGAAACAAGTCCCGCCTATGTCAATGATCAGGGAATTTGAAAAGAGCGGCAACCGCCTTTTCAAGTACAGAAGTTACGTCCCGCTTGTACTCTATGTTTTTGCAGCGTTGGCCATCTGGCTCGATAATGATGAATTTATTCCGTATCAGGAATACTGGTGGAGTTTGATCTGCCTCGGTGTTTCTGTAATTGGGATGATTGTACGTGTCATTGCCATTGGATACGCGCCGCGCGGGACATCGGGCCGCAACACCGGGAAGCAGATTGCCGATACCATTAATACTACCGGATTGTATTCAGTGGTGCGTCATCCGCTCTATCTGGGCAATTTTCTGATGTGGCTCGGCCTGATTATTTACGTCGGCAGCTGGGAGTTTCTGATATTTGCCGTGTTCTTTTTCTGGATTTATTACGAACGAATTATGTTTGCCGAAGAACGCTTCATCGGTGAAAAATTCGGTCAGGAATTCGAAGACTGGGCTGCAAAAACACCAGCATTTTTTCCGAAATGCAGCGGTTATATAAAAACTGGACGCAGCTTCAACTGGCGCAGTGTTATGCGCCGCGAGTATCACGGATTCTTCGCTACCATTCTCTCCTTCGCCATCATCAATTTTCTTAAACATCTTTTCTACACAAAAGAACCGATGCTCGATATTGAATGGATGATAGGACTGGGCGCGGCCCTGCTGATATACCTCTTCGTTCGCTTTGTCGTAAAAGCCACTCGATGGCTTGAAGTGAAGCCGAAAAACTGATTTTAAAAAAGGGACAAAATTTTGTCCCTTTTTTAATTATTTTTTCAGCTCTTTCAGCTTTGCATCCCATACATCGTATTTCACAGGCCGCAGTGTGAATTGCTCTCCAGCCTTGTTTTTAATGCGGATATCATGCTTTTTTGGATGTTCCCAGGAATCCATTTCTTCGAATGGAACATCTACTTTCAGCTTTGGCCGCTTCACACCGGAAACCTCAACAGCTGCCCTCACCAGTAATCCGCCGCCGGGAACCATTTTCTGTTCCACAAAAGCAACACGCTTGTCGGTCATAACGATCGTTCCGGTTTTTGCATTCAGAATGCCCTTCACGTAAAAGCCCTGTTCTTCGGACAGGATGTTTTCCCCCGGGAAAAAGTCTTGAAATTTACTCATAACAGTTTTTGTTTTTGTAAAAATACTAATTCCTGCAAGTTCAGCAACTCTGTTTTGAGTTACCATCGTAACTCCTCAGCTCATTCTTTAACCTCTCTGCGTCGCAAAGCGACCTGAGTGCGTTAAAGAAATACAACCTTCTCAGCTCCTTCTCAGAGCCGACAGCTATTTGTCACGCTTGTTACCCGTAACGTTTGTAACGCGTAACGAAAGCTAAAACTCACAACTGGCCACTATTTCTTATCTTTGCACAAAATCTACCACCATGGCTGGAAAAGACGACGTAAAGACATTGAAGGAGCGCCACAACGCTCTGAGGAGGTTCCTTTGACATCGATCAAAGAAGACCTGATTTCGAAGAAAATGAAAAAAAGACTTTAGCTCCTGATTTTTGGGACAACCCTAAAGAAGCTGAGAAATTTCTAAAAATTCTTAGCGAAAAAAAATCCTGGATTACCCGCTACGACAACGTTACAATGGCTGTTGATGAATTGGAGGTTGCACTCGAATTTCTAGCCAGTGGCGACATGAGCCAGGAAGAGTTCGATCAGACTTTTTCTGTTGCCCAGACAGCGATTGAGGAACTTGAGTTTTTTAATATGCTCAGCGGCGAAGAAGATAAACTCAGCTCCATTATCACCATCAACTCAGGTGCAGGCGGCACTGAGAGCCAGGATTGGGCCGAGATGCTCATGCGGATGTACATGCGATGGGCCGAACGAAATAACTTTAAAGTTACCGAACTCGACATGCAGGCCGGCGATGTAGCTGGAATTAAATCATGCTCACTCGAAATCGAAGGCGATTATGCATTCGGCTATTTGAAGAGCGAGAGCGGTGTTCACCGTCTGGTGCGGCTTTCACCATTCGATGCCAATGAGCGCCGTCACACTTCGTTTGCATCGGTATATGCTTACCCTGTGGTTGATGACAATATTGATATAGTCCTCAATCCGGCCGATCTCGATTGGGACACCTTTCGCAGCTCTGGCCCCGGCGGTCAGAATGTGAACAAAGTCGAAACTGCCGTTCGTGTGCGCCACGCGCCTTCGGGCATTGTGGTCGAATGCCAGGTAACGCGCTCTCAGCTTCAGAACCGCGAAAAGGCAATCCAGATGTTGAAATCGCAATTGTACGAACTGGAGCTACGCAAAAAACGCGAAGCCATTGACGCCATCGAAAGCAGCAAAAAGAAAATCGAGTGGGGCTCTCAAATCCGCAGCTACGTGCTGCATCCGTACCGCATGGTGAAAGACAACAGAACCAGTTATGAAACTTCCGACACCCAGGGCGTTCTCGATGGAGACATTCAAGGGTTTATCAAAGCCTATCTGATGCAGTTTGGGAGAGCGTAGGGGATTAATGAATTAGCGTCTGACTGCATGGTGTCGTGCGTAATTATAGTGCGAAAGCCCGTCAGATGCCTAAGCATTTTTCGGGACACGAACGCTCCAAATCACTGAACCCCCACATCAATTGGTATTGGGCGAGGTTGTGCCCAGAGTGATTTCTACTTCCGAATAAATTCTTTCCCAAAAATTTGGTTCTAATACGATCACATCGTCACTGGTATATGGAATATTATCGGCACCAGCGTAAATATGAATGATATTATCATTGTTGAACCCCAAAGTCGAAACAATTGTTTTTGTTTGTTCAGGCAGTGGTGGCGTCAAAGTCCATTCAGTAAATTTATTGCTTTTAATTTGATATGTAGGAAACATATTAAGCCCCTCAATTATTTGGCAGCTGTCAATATACGTACTGTCAGTCCCTCCAAAAACCATCCAAATAGATGGGTAAAACACTTTTAATTCTTCAACGGCTTGATTCAGGGGGTAGATTTCTGTTGTTAGAATATTCCCGTTTTGTTGAGCAAAACTTCCTCCATCAATATCAAATTGAATTAAATGAACATCGCTGTATTCAGAGGGTAATTCAATTACTTGTTTTAAATTCATCTGAATTACCAATTTTTTAAAAGTAACATCATGTTTAAAATATTCTCCCTCTCCATCCGCATTCTCATATACGCTACCGCCTAGCATGGGTATAACCGGGATTGTGGCATTATTGGAAAAATCAGCAGTCAATCCTTCATTGTGCGTCAGATCTATGAGTGTCATATAATCCTCATTTGCATTCATGTAATAATAGGCAAACCAATCAAATTCACCAATAAAACTTGACGGTGTAATGCTGGTGATAAAATCTCCAAATTGCGTGTAACGCAATTCTTGTGTGCTTTTCATAGATTTGCCACTTCGATTCTGTTGTGCTGTGGTTAATTTTATTTGCTGCTTTAAATTCCCATATTTTTCTTTTTTACATCCAGCAAAAAGTAAAACGATCAAAAGGAAAATCAATGTTTGTTTCATAGTTTTAAATTTAAGTGGTTTTAAATAAAACATAACTCCCGGACATATATTAATATCGGCCAAATTTGTCTATTCCCTTTCTATTTACAGCTTCCAGCCATTATTGTGGGGCTTATAAGCGTAATTGCTTTTTTTAATCTTGCCGTATCGGAATAGCAAATATAAAATAATCAAATGACACCCGCAAAATATTTCCTCTGTGTCTTCGCGCACCCCAAGTCAGCCTCAGTGGCACAATGTCACGAAAATATTTGAGCATTCGTACCCTTACGACAACGTTCTTTGCGCCCTACCGAATCAGTCTTCGCCACAGGTGAAGACTGAATCTAATTAGCGTCCATAAGATCTGCTGAGGGAAAAGGAAATCTTCGCGTGCATTTGCGTTCATTCGCGGAAGAAATTGTTTGGTCCCCACGTGGCAGAATTTCTCTACTTTTGAGTGTCGTAAACATTGCCTGCTATGGACTTCTCACTTCGTCCCTGGAAAAAATCGGATCTGAAATTTCTGCTGAAATACGCTGACAATCCGCGCATAGCCATGAATCTGACCGACATGTTCCCGCACCCTTACACAAGGCAGTCGGGAAAGAAATTTCTGAAGTTGGCCCGAAAGCATCATCCAGTGCGGATTTTTGCAATTGACATTAATGGCGAAGCAGTAGGTTCAATTGGAATATTTCCGGGTTTTGATATTCGCCGCAACAATGCTGAAATCGGCTATTGGCTTGCAGAGCCGTTCTGGGGCAAAGGCATCATGGCCGAAGCAGTGAAACAAATGGTAGAGTATGGCTTCAAAACATTCGAGATTAACCGCATCTATGCCGGCACCTTCGGCCGCAACATTGGCTCGCAGCGCGTACTCGAAAAAGCCGGCTTTGTTCTGGAAGCCAGCTTCGAAAAAACCTATGTGAAAAACGGCGAATTACTCGATGAAGTGGTGTATGCTATAAGGCGTTAGGCAATAGGCATCAGGCGATAGGTAATAGGCGATAGTGAATTAGCACAAAGAACATCTCGAGTGAAGTTATCAAGCTGATAAAGGCGACGTAACGCGCACTCCCGCGGCTCCGTGACATGGGCAAGGTAACGCGGGGAGCGCCTGTCACGTGTAACGGTTGTAACGCGTAACGCCTTTAACGTGTAACGAAAAACCGCTCCTTCTTCAACCTCTCTGCGTCGCTGAAAGCGACCTGTCACGATTGCTATCGTGAGCGTTGAAGAAGAACGTTGAACGCATAAAGCTGACCACTATTATGGAATTTTCTCCCAAAAACATCTTAACTTGCACTCACTTCCAAAAACTACCGTCATGAACCTTCGGATTGCTTATCGGATTTACAGGCTCAGAGCCAGAATTCTCAGAAATATGCTCGCCCTGCTCAGCTTTTCCGCCATGATTTCGTCATGCAGCAGCACCTCGGACAAGCAAAATGTCGTTACTGAAGATTCCCTAAAGCAGGTTGAAGTTAATCAACGCATGGATTCTGTTTTTCGCGAGAATGAAAAGTTGAAAGCCATTATTGATTCAATGAAAGCCAGGGACCGGGAAGACAGCATTGCTGCCTCTAAAAAGCAGACAACCATTTATGTGGCGCCGGTTATTCCTGTCGATCCGGGCCCCATCTGTGAATACGGTGTGCCGCCGGTGTATGAGCCAAACCCAATTCAGGAGCAACCTATGTATGGCGTTCCGGTTCCCGATCGCGATCAGTTTCAGACTAAATACGGTGTACCCAACAATTAGTGTATGAGCAGAAAATGCAAAAATATTTTCAATTATTTGAATGCGGCTCTTCTTCGGCGGTTGCTGGTTTTATTGAGTATGCCGCTGTTTGCAACAGCATGCCATGTGCCCCAGCAGGTACAAAGTGGTTCCATGGCTGCGGACACAACAAGGCAAATGATTGTTATAGTACCAAAGCCAATTGACACCATCATTGTGAAAAAGGCCGATACGTTGATCCCTGTTTATGAATGTCCGGTAATAACACCTTGTTACGGGGTTGTAGCCACCCCAATTTTGCAGGAAAGTATTGAGTATAATTTTGAAATTCCGGAGTTATAAGTATGAAAGTGAAAATTAAAATTGCACATTATCTGAATGCTGCTTTGCTGCGCAGGTTGCTCATTTTATTAAGCATTCCGGTTTTTGTAACCAGCTGCAAAACTTCTGAAAAGCAAGTATCAGAGCCCGATCCCGTGAAACAAGATTCAATCGTTATTATTCCTGCCGATACAACGCGTCCGAATTATTACGATCCCGAAATCCAGACCGACTATGGGGTGATTCAGATTACGCCCAATTACGACACCATCCACAAAGTGACTTTGTATGGCGTCGTTGTCCCTCCGAAGCAAAATCATTAACCCTGTTGCAGAAGTTGTGCGATGTTTGAAGCTTCGCACATCCTGAAATCACTTCGCCCACGATAATTTGCTATCTTTGAATATCAAAATCCAAAACACATGAGCCACAAAATCCGCTATCGTTTGCTCACGCTAAATGCGCGTTTCCTCCGGAACCTGTTGGCTGTGATTGGTATCGCCGGTTTTATGTCGGCTTGCTCGGGAAGCGGGAAAACGGAAAACAACGTCAACCAGGATTCACTGAACAAAGCGAAAGAGCAGCAAAGCCTCGATTCCATTGCAATGGTGAAGGAAGATAGTCTCGCTCAGGTTCGTGCCGATTCTTTGGCCAAAGTCCGCAAGGATAGCATTGCCAGGGCAAATTATAAACCTCTTCCGGGAAATATGGTTACGAAATATGGTGTTCCGGTAAATACGGACAGGCCGATGCAGACTAAGTATGGCCCGCCTTCTGATTTTCAGAATTAGCAAATGATGACAGGGGATATACATAAATGGTTTTTAAAGAAAACAGCTTCATTGCTGCGAAACTTCCTGATTATTCTCAGTGCAGGAGGCATTTCTGTGTCCTGTTCAAACGGAAGTTCTTTCGGAAACGCAGCCATTACCGGGCATAAAAATCCTGCCGATAGCGCATTAAATAAAAACAAACCCATTCCGGTTGTGCCTGCAGAAATAATAGACGAATCGCTCATGACACCGACCTTGTATGGGGTTGTACCCGTATATGATCCGGAAGTGCTTCCAGCTACTGATTACGGTGTTTTGCCTGATTTCAGGCCGACTGTTGAGTAGTTATTGTAAGTGATCCGACGCAAATATAAAACTGATATGACAAATCTGCGAAAAAGATTCCGCTTTAAGAAACGAATGGTATTCAATATCCATGCGCGCTATGTGCGTGTGCAGGCCAAGTTACACGATTTGAGCTATTTTTTCTGGGAATGTACTTCCCGCTGCAATATTGCCTGTCTGCATTGTGGCAGTGATTGCAAAATCGTTGAAGACGCGCCCGATATGCCTGCTGAAGACTTTCTGAATGTCTGTCGTCAGGTGGCGAAACGATACAATCCGAATAAAGTGATGATCGTAGTCTCAGGCGGAGAGCCGCTTGTACGAAAAGATCTCGAAGTAGTCGGAGCTGAATTGAAAAAAATGGGATTCCCCTGGGGTATGGTGAGCAACGGCTACGCCATGACGCCAGAACGTTTTCGCTCGTTGCGCGAAGCCGGATTGAGATCTGCTACCATCAGCCTCGACGGGCTGAAAGCCAATCACGACTGGTTGCGGGGCAGGGAAGGTTCGTTCGAACGTGCGGTGAATGCCATAAAATTGCTGGCTGCAGAGCCAGGCATGGTGTACGATGTAGTCACCTGTGTCAATCAGCGCAACTTCGCGGAACTTGATCAAATCAAAGATTTCCTTATTGATATTGGCGTGAAAAGATGGCGTTTGTTTATGATCGACCCCATTGGTCGCGCAGCCAAAAACCCTGAATTGATGCTCGATGATGAAAAATTTCGCGCAGTGTTCGATTTTATTTTGCGCACACGTGCCGAAGGCAAAATCAAAGCTGCAACTGGCTGCGATGGATTCCTTGGCGATTACGAAGGACTGGTGCGCGATGGCGTTTTCTTCTGCCGCGCCGGAATTCATGTTGGTTCAGTATTGGCCAACGGCGATATCTGTGCTTGCCCCAACATCAACCGTGGCTTCGTGCAGGGCAATATTTATAAAAACGATTTCCTTGATGTCTGGGACAACCGTTTCAAAGAATTTCGCGATCGAAAACCATTTAAAACCGGCATCTGCAAAGATTGCGACCTGTGGAAATGGTGTCGCGGCGATGGTATGCATCTGCACGAACCCGGTAACCCAAATCCGCTGGAGTGTAATTATAATAAGTTGTATCCAAATGCTTCATGCAAATAAGATGACGACTCTAAAGTTTTTATCTGCATCAGTGCTGATGTTGCTTGTCTTTTCCTGTGGGAGTCAGTCGCGGGGGATGATAAATGATTCAGTCGTCAATAAAAACGGCTTAACTATTCAGGATCGTTTTATTGTTCCCGACGGATTTGTCAGGATTGATGCGGATTCCACAAGCTTTGCCTTTTATCTGCGATCACTTCCGCTGAAGCCTGATGGTGAAAAAGTCAAGCACTTCGATGGGCGCGAAAAATCGTCCGATGGTGTTTATTGCGCCGTGGTTGATCTTCCAATAGGTGTCAAAAACCTGCATCAGTGCGCCGACGCAGTCATCAGGCTTCGCGCTGAATATTTGTGGCAGCAGAAAAAATGTTCCGCCATTCATTTCAATTTTACCAGTGGTTTTCGCGCGGATTATTCAAAATGGATGAGCGGACAACGCATTTCTGTGGAGGGTAATAATTGCAGATGGGTGCCTCGCAGAGAGGCTTCTAACACCTATGATGATTTGTGGAGTTATCTTGAAACCGTTTTTATGTATGCCGGCACTTTGTCGCTCGAAAAGGAATTGACCGCTGTTGATTGGGGCGGAATGCGGCCTGGCGATGTATTGATTCAGGGTGGTTCGCCCGGACATGCAGTGATTGTAGTGGATATGATTGTGAATGAAACAACCGGCGAAAAGCGCTTTCTGCTTGCCCAGAGCTATATGCCCGCACAGGAAATCCAGATTCTGATCAATCCTTCAAATAGCGAAATCAGCCCCTGGTATAGTCTTGAATGCAACGATGATATTCGCACACCGGAGTGGAATTTCAAAAAGGCTGATCTGAAGCGGTTTTAATATTGATTTGTTCAATGCAATTCCTCAAAAGCTATAATGTATGAGGATTCAAATCCTCAAATATTATGATATATGAGGAATTAGATCCTCAAAAAACATGATATATGAGGAAAATGTTGTATGTTTGCAGAAATTTCCAGTTATGATTAAGCGGATTCTTCAATCATGGATTACGAAAAAAATGTTCAACCGCAAGGCAATCATTTTGATTGGGCCGCGTCAGGTTGGAAAAAGTACTTTGGTTGATTCCATTCTGCAAGACTACGAGGATGTTCTGATTTTAAATGGAGATGACCCTGCCATTCAAAAACTTATGGACAGGCCAAATACTGAGCAGCTCAGAAATATTATTGGGAAAACTAAGGTGTTGTTTATTGATGAATGTCAACGAATCAGTGAAATCGGGCTGACCTCAAAGATTATTACAGACCATTTTAAGGATGTGCAATTGATCCTTTCCGGGTCGTCCTCATTCGATCTTCAGAACAGAACCAGCGAACCACTTACCGGAAGAAAATGGACTGCGATGATGTGGCCGGTTAGCTGGCATGAATGGCAAAACTACGCGGGATATGTAAAGTCTCAGCAGGATTTGAGCAACAGACTGGTGTATGGTTTTTATCCTGATGTTTTGATGAATTCACATGCTGCATCTGATGTGCTTGTTGAATTAACCGATAGTTATTTGTATAAAGACATATTGACTTTTTCAAATATTCGAAAGCCCGATGAAGTGCGAAATTTGGTTCAGGCGCTGGCTTGGCAAGTCGGAAGTGAAGTATCCTATCGTGAAGTATCACAATTGTGCGGGCTTGATCCAAAAACTGTGGCCAGTTATATCGACATTCTTGAAAAAGCGTTTGTTATTTTCCGATTGCCATCTTATAGCCGTAATCTTCGCAACGAAATCAAGGAAGGTCGTAAAATTTACTTTTACGATAATGGAATCCGGAATGCGGCCATAGGCCAGTTGCAGCCATTTGATCTGCGTACTGACAAAGGAGCTTTGTGGGAGAACTTTTTAATGAGTGAAAGAAAAAAACTATTGAGTTATTCAAAATCAAGTGCTACTTCATATTTTTGGCGTACTACTGCTCAGCAGGAAATTGATTATGTCGAAGAACTGCAAGGCGAGTTGTCTGCATTTGAATTTACGTTCAATCCGAAAAGGAAGAAAGCAATTCCTTCAACATTTTCATCTAATTATAATATTTCCGGAACGATCATTCATTCAGATAATTTCCGGGATTTTATAATGCCTCCGGAATTGACAAAAATGTACGAGATGTAGTTTTATTCAGCGTGCTGATGGCGCTTTCACTTTTTTGGGATGTTGCGTGTATAGAATATGATGATTCTGACTCCACAATAACATTTTTGCGAACGATTTTGAATTGAAGTGCTTTTTGTAATATCTTTGAACTATCAACAATTATTGTTTCGGCTATAATTATGACAGTCATACCAGACCAGATTTTCAAAAATACTTTCACATCTTCCGGATTTTTGAATCTCACACCGAAAGATGCGTATGAGGTCTGCCTGAATGGTGCATTACTGCTCGATGTGCGCGACCCTGCCCTGACAGCATTTAAACAGTTTGGCGTGCCCGAATTCATTTCGTGTCATCACATTAAGCTCCGCGAATTTGCATCACATCTGCCCGATAAACGAGTGCTTATTGTTGCCGATTCCGTCGGTTTGTTCAGCCATGAAGCCATGATTATTCTGAAGGATCTTGGCTTTGAAAACATCATCAATCTGGCCGGAGGACTGGTAGAATGGGAACGCGACGGTATGCCCGTAATGATTGATAAAAACGAGCGCCTGAGCGGAAGCTGCGTGTGTCAGCTGCGCCCAAGAGAAAGAAAAGGATAATCTTCCCCGATATTTTGCGTCAATCCAACCTGAGTGCATTGCGAAGCAATCTCTCTGCGTTGGATTGTTACAGTCTTGCTGACCTGGAATTCCGCCAGTGTGCGGACAGGCTGTCCGGGTAAAAAAACATTTCGTCAATTTGCGAAATATTAAAAACATTTCGTATTTTTGCGAAATATAAAAACTAATCAGTATGGAAATTAAAGTTCTGGGCACCGGTTGTGCCAATTGCAAGAACCTGGAAGCAGCTGTTCGCAAGGCTGTTGAAGAGTTAAATATCGATGCCACTGTAGTGAAAGAAGAGGACATTATGAAAATCATGGGCTATGGCATCATGCGCACCCCTGGTCTGGTTATTGATGAAAAAGTCGTTCTATCCGGCCGCGTGCCTTCGGTGAGTGAAATAAAAACGCTGATCGAGCAAAGCAAGAAATAATGACGAAAAAAGTTTTTAAAGACGAACACATTGAGTTGGCTGCAATTGCGAAGGCATTGAGTCATCCTGCGCGCATATATATAATGGAGCGTCTGATTCAGGAAAACCGTTGCGATGGTGTCGGCTGTTGTACCAGTGGCGAAATGATTACCGAAGTCCCCATTGCCCGCTCAACATTATCGCAACATCTGAAAGAACTTCGAAATGCAGGTCTGATTCAGGGCGAAATTGAACTCCCGACTATCCGATACTGTGTTGATACAAAGAATTGGGAGAAAGCAAAAAAATTATTCGAAATCTTTTTAAAACCAACAAAATGCAAAACAAAATAGTTTTTACATTCAGTCTTATTGCGCTGTTAATGCTGGCTTCATGCGGAGGCAACAAAAAAGATTCTGCTGAAAACAAGGATTCTTTAATTACAGAAGTAGTTGATTCTGTGGTAACGGATTCTGCAACCTCGGATTCCGCGAAGCAAGTCTCAGGGCCGGAGAACAATGGAGCCTTCATTCCGGAAACGCCTTCTGTGACAGTGATGCTTTTTCATGCAACCAGAAAATGCGCCTCGTGTGTAGCAATTACAGACGGAGTAAACGCTGTGTTGAAAGAGTCATTCAGTGCTGAAACCAGGACCGGAAAAGTACGGCTTAAGGAAATAAATACAGAAGACAATAAAAACGAAGCGCTCTGCGAAAAGTATGAAGCTTTTGGAACAGCATTGTTTGTAACCCGCACCTATAAAGGGAAAGAGACGATCACTGATCTGACCGCGCAGGCATTCAAACTGGCAAAAAACAAAGCAGATGAGTTCAAGAAATTAGTGAAAGATCAGATTCAAAAAGACTTAAAATAACGCAATATGAAAAAGACAATTTTATTGTTTGCTGCATGCCTGATGGTTTCTGTGTCAATGTGGGCGCAGACTGAAAACACCAAGCTGCTTGTTTATGATTTCCATATGACCATTCGTTGTCAGACCTGTGCAAAAATAGAGCAGGTGACTATTGAAACGTTGAACACTTATTACAAGAATCAACTTGACAGTGGCATCATTGTTTTCAAAACTTTTGACTGCGAGTTGGAAGAAAATGCAGAACTGGTTAAAAAATATTCCGCTTATGGCTCAACGCTTGTCTTGACGCGCCTGTTTCCTGAAGGCAAAGAAGTGATAGTCGACATCACCGACCTTGGTTTTTCGAAAATCGGGAAGCCCGAACTCTTTGTCGAAAAACTCCGCGAAAAGATTGATGAAATGATGTTGCTGCAATAAGCCCCTTCTTCAACCTCTCTGCGTCGTGAAGCGACCTGAGTGCGTTGAAGAAGTATATTCCAAAACGAATATAAATAATGTGGAAATGTGCGGCTTTGCCGATGTGGAAATGTGGAAATTCAAGTGACATTTAAAATTGACCATTGACCACTCACAACAGACCACTAAAAAGCACCTTTCAACTTTAAAAACTTTACAAACTCCCATATGATAGAATTCTTACAAACCTGGGCCGACAACGCGCAATATCCCATCCTGGCTGCCTTTGCGCTAGGGTTGATGACGGCCATCAGTCCTTGCCCGCTTGCCACAAATATTACAGCCATCGGGTACATCAGCCGGGAGCTATCGTCGAAACGAAAGATATTTTACAACGGCTTACTTTACACGCTGGGACGTCTGGTTAGCTATACCGGTTTGGGTGTCATCATTTATTTTGGCGCCAGTTCATTTAAGGTTGCGAAACTATTTAGTCAGTATGGCGAGCGGTTTTTAGGGCCATTGCTGCTCATAATCGGTGTTTTGATGCTCAATGTAATCAAAATACGCATTTCAAAAAAGGGTGGAGGATTATCAGACAGAGTAGAACAGAAAGCAGCTGGAGGCAGTTCCTGGTGGGCTTTTATGTTAGGAGTTCTGTTTGCATTGGCATTTTGTCCAAGCAGCGGCGTATTTTATTTCCTCATGCTTATCCCAATGACAGTGGCCAGCCCCGACGGATTATTACTGCCGCCGGTATATGCAATTGCCACCGGACTTCCTGTCATTATTATCGCATGGCTGCTGGCATTCAGCATGTCGGGTGTTGGAACTTTTTACAACAAGGTTAAAGTGTTCGAAAAATGGTTCAGGCTTGTCGCTGCGGTATTGTTTATCGCTGCTGGTTTGTACTTCATTTTTATTTTCTGGATTCAATAAAAAGTCATAATATGAAAGCTAAAATTGCAATTTTTCTGTTTGCCTTAATGGCAGGAACCGCTGTGTTTGCACAGTCCGGTAAAAGTGTTGAAGTTTTGTATTTCAAAGCCAATCTGGCTTGCTGTAAAGCCAAGTCGTGCAACGCTCTGGAAGCCGACCTTCAGACAATAATTCAAAAGAATTTTCCGGACGGAAACATTATTTTCAGGGAGGTCAAGCTGGCAGAAGACTCAAATAAAGTACTCGTTGAAAAGTACAAAGCGCAGTCACAGACAGTTGTGCTTGTGAAAATAAAAAAGAAAAAAGAAATGAACTCTGATATTTCCGATATAATAAAAAAGTTTGTCAAAGATCAAAACAAAGAAGAGCTGGAAATTGCGTTGGTTGAAAGTATTAATGCTTTCAGCAAGAAAAAGAAATAATAATTCCGCGCGTGTGCTATTTGAAAGTGACAATTACGGTATTGTTGAAATAATATAATGATTCATTTCGCATTGTCGAAATGCAAAAAAAGATACGATGGAAAAGAAAAAAGAATTACAAATTCTGTTCTGGATTGCTGTAGTATTTGCAGTAGCATTTTTTTTACCGATTGAAAGTGCACGTTTTAATACGGCCATAGCTGCCACATTGGATCTGGTGAAATGGTATGCCCGTGAGCATGTTGTTTTATGTTTACTTCCGGCATTTTTTATTGCAGGTGTTATTGCTGTTTTTGTTAGCCAGGGATCGGTTCTGAAATACTTTGGTGCGAATGCAAAAAAATGGCTTGCCTACACGGTCGCAGCTGTATCCGGAACTATTCTGGCTGTGTGCAGTTGCACTATTTTACCCCTGTTTTCAAGTATCCACAAACGTGGCGCAGGGCTAGGGCCGGCCATCGCTTTTTTGTATTCCGGCCCGGCCATTAATATCCTGGCCATTATTCTCACTGCTCGCATTCTTGGATTCGAAATGGGCGTGGCCCGAACAATTGGGGCTGTCTTGTTCAGTGTGATTATTGGCGTATCCATGTCGCTTATTTACCGCAAAGAAGAAAAACTTAAGCGCGAAGAGCAAATGAATATTCAACTGCCTCCCGAAAAAAGACCTATGTGGCAAACTTCGTTTCATTTCTTTGTACTTGTGCTCATTCTGGTTTTTGCAAACTGGGGCAAACCGTCTGCTGATGACACTTCCAGCACATGGTTTTACATCTGGAGTTACAAATGGTGGATTACAGGCGGCTTTTCCATTTTGCTAATGTATTCGCTCATTCGCATTCTGAAAATACATTGGATGTGGGTGATTGCCGGCGGCATTCTGACAGCTTTATCCGGATTTCTCGCATTTGAATTTATTGAAAATGCAAAACTGGCTCCGCTGGTTCCCATGCTGGTTGGAATTGCGGCACTCAGCATTATGACCCTCTTCGATAAACGTGATCAGGACAATAAAGAGTGGACCTATTCGACATGGGGTTTTGCAAAACAGATTTTGCCACTTCTTGCAGTTGGTGTTGTTACTGCTGGCTTTCTGCTGGGCTCCACCCACGACGACGTTAGCATTGCCGGTGTTATTCCCAACGAATGGATTTCTTCACTGGTTGGCGGGAATTCAGTATTCTCCAATTTGTTTGCTTCAATTGTCGGTGCATTTATGTATTTCGCGACCCTCACTGAAGTGCCGATTTTGCAGGGATTAATCGCTTCAGGCATGGGCAAAGGCCCTGCTCTGGCGCTCTTGTTGGCAGGTCCATCATTGTCTCTCCCCAATATGCTCGTCATTCGTGGAGTTATTGGAACGCAGAAAACGGTAGTTTACGTTCTGCTGGTTATTGTTATGGCTACGATTTCAGGACTGATTTATGGCTTTTTCTTTTAAACATAGTAAGCGCTCAATTATTACAAAGAACATAACGAAACCCGAAATTTGTAAATGAAATCATTGGTGAACAATTTTTGGATTTTCGTTGTGTTTTTTTGCATGTTGCATTCAGAGGCTGCCTTTGGACAGACCCCTGTAAAGGCTGTGTTATCGGGAATTGTAATTGATTCAATAACAAAATCGCCTGTTGAATTCGCTTCGGTAGCTATTTATCAGCAGTCGGACAGCTCGCTTATAGCAGGAATGATAACCAATCAGAATGGGTCATTCAAATTTGAATTATTACCTGCTGAATATTTCATAAAGATCAGTTTTGTCAGCTATAATTCGAAAACACTTGAATTTACATTTGGTGATGCACCGTCATTAAACATTGGCTCTGTTGAGTTAGGGAGTTCAACACTCTCACTCAATGAAGTTAATATTGAGGGTGAAAAAGTCGAGAAACAAATTTCCATCGAAAAAACGAGCATTGATGTATCGCAGAATATTGCTGCATCGACTGGAAGTATATCAGACATTCTTAAAAGTCAGCCAGCCATTACAATTGATGCAGAAAATAAAATTTTCTTGCGGGGCAACAGCAATATTTTAATTTTACTGGACGGTCGGCCCACGACGTTAACATCGATAGAAGCCATTCCATCTTCAAATGTCGAAAGCATTGAAATTATAACCAATCCCGATTCAAAATACGATGCTGAAGGAACCGCAGGGATCATCAATATTGTAACAAAAAAGCAGCAAAGTAAAGGTTTAAACGGGGCATTTACTGTGAATTACGGCTTCAATAACCGTTTCAATACAGGCCTTGGCTTGAATTACAGAAAAAGCCGGTGGGCTTTGGGTTTCAATTATAATGGGCGCTTTGATGAACCGGAAATCAACAGTGTGTTGGTACGCGATATTTATTCACTTGGGGCTAATACTGAACAAAAAATTCATTCTTTATTGGAAAATCCTACGCATTCCATGGGTTTGTCGGTCTCCTTTGTTCCTGATAAAAAAAACCAAATTTCATTGACTTTTAAATCAGTCATATTTGACAACCGTAATACGCAGGAAATCACTGGAAGTCAAATAAACACCGATACAACTGAATGGCAGTTTCATCGATTGAACCATGTTTCCTGGAAAAGAAGAAATATAGATGGAACCTTGTCTTACAAAAGAATTTTTACCAAAAACGTACAGGAATTATCCTTTGATATTATGTATTCGCTTACCAGAGGTGCACGAACGGGTGATTATTTTGTCGAAGACATTTATTTGCAAAAGTCAGATGGGGGCGGAAAGCCGCAGAATACAACTGCTCAGCTGGATTATTTCAGACCGCTGTTTTCATCGGGTCGTATTGAAACTGGTGCAAAGTACTTTTCGAGATGGAATTCGTTTTATTCTCATTTTTACGATAAAGACAGTCTGACCGAGGAATGGCTGATTAATACTTCTTTTAGTAACGATCTTACTTATTCCGAATATATCTTTTCGACTTATTTGATGTACTCGGACTCGTTGTCGAAAAAGATGTTTTATAAGGCGGGTGCTCGTTTTGAATACAGCACCTCGGTATTGCACATGCAGTCAACGGGCGAAAATGTATCAAGTGATTACCAGATTCCTTTCCCTTTTGCATTAATCAAATATCAAATAAACAAAATTCAAAGCCTTTCTGCAAGCATTACTCGGCGCGTTACCCGTCCGGCATATTTTCAACTGAATCCGTATATTGTCGTAATTGACCAAATTACGTACGAAACCGGAAACCGCTATCTGAAACCGGAGCTAATTGATAAGCTGGAGTTTAATTATTCATTAATAAAGGAGAAATTTCAGCTTCGAAACAATTTGTTTTTCAGTAACAATAAACGATTTATTACTCAGACGGCGGTTTTGAGCGGAGACAAATTGATGGTTACCTACGCAAACGGCGAAAGCCAGATGAAAACTGGGTTGGATGTGGATGCGACGTATAAAGTATTGCCATTTTTTTCAATAAATACAGCATTTTCTGCTTTTTATTCAAGATCGGATGGTAATTTTGGCAATACAACCCTATATTCAGACGGTGTTGCATGGAATGGAAATCTTAAGCTGAGTTTTAAACCTGATAAAAAAACAGATATTCAATTGCTTTTGAGTTATAATTCGCCCATCGAGTTACCTCAATTCAGATTGGATGAAATCTATTACAGCGATTTCTCCATAAAGCGAAGTTTTCTGAAAAACAAATTGTCCGCAAGTATTACTTTGTCCGATATTTTTAATACACGCGAATGGATTGTAAACACAAACAACAGTGTTTACAGCTTGTACAACAAAAGTAAAAACGATACACGTATTCTATGGTTTGGAATTACTTATAATTTCAATTCTTACAAACCGGTTAATGGAAAAAATGGTGAACCGGAAAATGATAATGGAATTTTAAAACTATAAATAATGAAAATAATTCTGTGTTTTGGTTTGTTTGTCTTTTGCTTTGGACCTGCGCCAGCTCAGGATATTCAGCGAATATTTTCTGTTGATGCACAACAAGTCCTGGCAGATTTGGACACCAATACATCGGTTATTATTGATGGACGCGACAGTGCAAAGTTTTGTCTGGGACATTTAGAGAGCGCAGTTTGTCTTAACGCTTTCAGCGATAGCGCCCAGAAAATGCTGATGCATTATCTCGATTACAAAAGTATCTTTGTGTATTGCACAACTGAAAACCGTTCCGAAACAATTATAGAAATTCTGCAAAAGCTAAACTACTGCGGCACTATAATCTGTATGATGGATGGGTTTTCGGGTTGGATCGAAAATGGCTTTCCTGTTGAAAAAGATATCAAAAACTAAATTTTCGGATATGAACTCAAAAAAACAAATGCTGGTATTTCTCTCGCTGATGATTCTAATCATGACGCTGGTTGTTTCGTTTATCGGAACGTATATGAATTTTGGATTTGATAACAGTTTCGTATCGCTTTGGCTGAAGGCCTGGGGCATTGCTTTCATCTCGGCTTTGCCAGTAGCTTTGCTGTTAGCCCCGGTAATAAAAAAGTTTGTCGCAAAAAATGTAAAATGATTTTTTAAAATGAAGACAAATTCCGAAAAAATAATTGTCTGGTCGCTGCGAATAATTGTCGCCGTTTTTTTCATTATTTCGGCATTCAGCAAAATGCTGCCTGCAGGAATCGCGCTCGACCTTTTTGCAAAACAAATTGTTGATATCGGCGTAACCAATTGGTGCTATGCTCCGCTTTTGGCGCGGGCTATCGTTGGGTTTGAACTTTTTCTCGGACTTGCATTATTGCAGAATAACTATTTGAAAAAATGGATTGTACCAGCTACTTTTTTGTTGCTGCTGGCATTCTGTATTCATTTGGCAATAACAATTTTCACTACCGGCAATTCCGGAAGCTGTGGTTGTTTCGGCGAACTCATACCGATGACTCCTCTTGAAGCAATTATTAAAAATGTTGTTGCAATGGCCATGCTTGCTTACATTTTCATTAAAACGAAACCGAAAGAAAAAGATTTACCTCTGCTGCCAGCAACATTATTTGTTTTGATTTATGTATTCATTCTTATTTTTCTGCCTCCAAAATGTTGTTGCGCTTCCATTCCATCATCGCAGGAAATTGTCTCTGACACATTGGTTACAGAGGTTGACACAGCCATTGTTGTTTTAGACACCATTACTAATGAAAAAGGTCAAATAGTTGTAAAAACTATACCGAACTTTGAAGAAAAAGCAACTGTACAAAGTGGACGCAAAAAAGTGAATTCAATTTTTTCGAAGTATACAAAATTTAATTCCGGAACTGTTGATCTCAACTCAGGAAAAAAAATAGTATGTCTTTTCAGTATGGATTGTGAGCATTGTCAGGAGTCTTCAAAGCTGCTTCAGCAATTAAAAAAATCGCATGCTGATTTTCCGGGTGTATATATTCTTGCTTTTGGTGAAGAAAGTCAGACCGCCGACTTCTTTGCAGGCGCTGGTGGCCGTTTCCCTTATACCATTCTTCCACCTCAGGAATTTTTTCAGCTGCTTGGCAAGGCCGATTATCCGCCTCGTATTGTAGTAATGGACAACGGTAATTTCATGGACGATTTTCTCAACTTCGAACACCTCGATACGGCTGCCGTAATGAAAGCCGTGAAGCGATAAAACATTTCCAGTTATGAAATACTTTTTTCTATTTCTTGTTATTGGACTCGCTTTTTTTTCATCCTGTAAAAAGAGTGATATGACAGATGAACCTTTGGCATCAGATAATCTTGCCATTGATAGCATAGTGCCTGAAAAGCGAGTGGTGGTTGTCTGGGAAGAGATAGATATAAAAGTTTATACGCGCGGATCGGGACTCTCTTATGGGTGGAGCACCAACCACGGCACACTGATTGGCGAAGACTCCGTTACAGTGCGCTATTGGGCCTGTCCCACATGCACGGGCCTGAATACCATAGAATGCAAAGTCAGCAATGAATATGGAACTGTTTCGGATACTGTAATGATAAAAGTGTTATGAAACTTTTTTTCATTTTTGCTTTATGTTTTTTTTGCTGTGTAGATCTCAATGCACAATGCTGCTCAGCAGGGAATCCGGTCGCTGGAACCGGCTTTGAGTCTTCATCTACAAAGGGTGAATGGCAAGTCTCTTCCGCTATGAAATACAGTTTGTCGGATCAATATTTTTTTCATGACAGTAAAATCGACAACCCGTATATTCTGAAAAGCAGTTTTCTTTATCAAAATCTGTGGACGTCTTACAGTATTTCAAACCGGATTTCTTTATCAGCCGAGGCTGGTTACTTTTACGACAAAAGTCAGAAGCTTTCATTCAATGATGAACCGTTCAGGCTTGGTACCAGCGGCATTGGCGATATTACTGTTGGAATGAAATTTATTGCAATCAAAAAAGTGAAACCTGTAACACAACTGGCTTTTTCGGCTGGTACTAAAATTCCGGTAGGTGCATTTCACCAGTCAGTTGACGGAATCACCATTCCTGTTTCACTTCAACCTTCATCGGGTGCTTTCAGGTGGACTGCGACGGCATCGTTTCAACGGCTTTCAGCCGATCAGAGCTGGGGATTTGCATTGCAGGCCATGCTTGAGCTTAGCAGCGAAATCAACAAAGATTATCTGATTTATCGCTATGGCCCTTTTTTAAGAATGAATGCAGGCTTGATGCATCGCGTATTTCCAAAAATAAATGTTTCCCTGTTTGGCGTGTTTGATGTGCGCGGAAAAGATAGCCGCGAGTTTGATCAGGTTGTTGCTGGAACCGGAAGCTATTCAGTTCTGATTCAGCCATGGATCCAATATGCCTTCAGTCCTGACCGAATATTGTTTTGCAATGTAGAGAGCCCTGTTTACAGGTATTTCTATGGGGAACTGTTGGGCAATAAACTCGCTGCTCAGATAGGATTCAGAGCCAGTTTTAAAACTTGTAAAAAAAAGGAGTCAATATGAAAATACTGATCTTATGTACTGGCAACAGCTGCCGGAGCCAGATGGCCGAAGGCATCCTTCGGAATATGCATCCTGAGGCTGAAATAATTTCAGCAGGAACCAGACCCGAACAGCTGGTAAACCCATATGCTGTGAAAGCAATGGCTGAAATAGGAATTGATATTGGTAATCATTTTCCGAAACGGGTTGAGCAGTTTATCACGGAATATTTTGATTATGTCATTACGGTTTGCGACAATGCAAAAGAATCTTGTCCTGTTTTTACCGGCCCCGTGAAAAACCGCTTGCACATTGGCTTTGAAGATCCTGCGGATGCTATCGGAACTGATGAAGAAAAAATGATTGTGTACAGAAAAATTCGTGATGAGATACAGCTCCGATTTGAAAAATTCAGCATTTAAAAATTTGAAAATGAGAGTTTGTAACGTTTGTAACGACTGTAACGAAAATAAATATGGAAAACAACAAAAACAATGAAGAATTATCAAAGCTGGTTCGTGAGAAATACAGCGAGATTGCAAAGGAATCATCGGGATGTGGCTGTGGCTGCAGTTGCGGTGACAGTACAACTTTTAATATTTTCAGCGATGACTATACAAAGCTGGAAGGCTATAATCCCGATGCAGACCTGAATCTGGGATGCGGAATCCCGACCGAATTTGCAAACATAAAAGAAGGCGATACCGTGATCGACCTTGGCTCCGGCGCAGGTAATGATTGTTTTGTAGCGCGCTCGCTGGTGGGCGAAAAAGGCATGGTCATCGGCATTGACATGACCCCAGACATGGTTGACAAAGCGAACGAAAATATAAAGAAACTTGGGTTCAATAATGTGCAGTTTCGTCTCGGACAAATAGAAAAATTGCCCGTTACATCCAACAAAGCCGATGTGATTATCAGTAATTGTGTACTGAATCTGGTGCCCGATAAAATGGCCGCTTTCCGTGAAATGAGCCGCGTTTTAAAGCCCGGTGGGCATTTCAGCGTTTCCGATGTTGTTTTGTCAGGCCCGCTGCCAGAGCCGATTCTAAAAGCTGCAGAATTGTATGCAGGCTGCGTCTCAGGCGCCAGTCTGAAAGAGGATTATCTGAAAATGCTCGAAGATGCTGATTTCGTCAATATCAGAGTGGACAAAGAAAATGTAATTGAACTGAGCAATGACCTTTTGAAAAACTACATGAACGACGCTGAAATTGCCGAATTTCGTTCTTCGGGATCAAAGGTTTTAAGCATCAATGTCTATGGTGAAAAACGTAAAAGCATTTGCTGTTGCTGCGGTTGTTAATTCGGTAATGTGCTTATATGCTGATGTGCTAATGTGCTTTGTTGTTATAGCATCAATGGATTGAATTTGTGTAAAACGCTTTGATGATTAGGAATATTGGAACTTGAAATCTGGATTTGCAAACTTTTAAATTTTTAATTATGAACTCAGAAAACAATGTTGTGCTTGATCTAAGCCTGGTCTTTTCAGTTGAAGTAATGGATTTTTGTGAGTTATTGAAGAAGCAAGGCAGAAACATTCTGTCGGATCAATTATTTCGAAGTGGAACTTCTATTGGTGCAAACATACATGAAGCTCAAGGAGCTGAAAGCAGAGCCGATTTTATTCACAAGCTTAAAATTGCGTTTAAAGAAGCCTCGGAAACAGAATACTGGCTAAAGTTATGTGAGATGAGTACACACTATCCTGCAAACATGTCTCTCTCTGCAAAAGTTTTATCACTGAAGAAGTTGTTGTCGAAGATTATTTCAACAGCAAAAGCAAATAAAACAGAGTTCTCAAGTGGAAATAACAACCAATCAAATAATCAATAAACGATTAAGAGTCGTAATTTTATTTTGTAAATTGAGCACATCAACATATCAGCACATCAGCAAATTTAAAAGCATGAAAACAAGACTGAAGTTTTTAGACAGATTCCTGACTTTATGGATTTTTCTCGCAATGGCTGTTGGAGTCTTATCCGGATATTTTTTTCCTGAAGTTGCAGATTTCTGGGAGTCATTAAAATCGTCGCCGGACAGCACCACCAACATACCGCTGGCAATTGGCCTTATCCTCATGATGTATCCGCCACTCGCTAAAGTAAAATACGAAGAGCTCGGCGATGTGTTCCGCAACGTGAAAGTGCTTACCATGTCATTGATTCAAAACTGGATTGTTGGACCACTGCTTATGTTTGCGCTGGCGATTGCTTTTATTAAAATATTTCCGGGCGAAGATTATGCGAATCTGCCGTACATGTATGGTATCATCATGATTGGCCTTGCACGCTGCATTGCGATGGTTATCGTGTGGAATGATCTTGCAAAAGGCAATACACAATATGCTGCCGGCCTCGTTGCATTCAACAGTATTTTTCAGGTGTTGTTTTTCTCCGTCTATGCGTATGTTTTCATTGCCATAATGCCTGGCTGGTTCGGCGTTCCGACTAGCAGTGTCGTAGAAAAAATCACCATGGGACAGATTGCTGAAAGTGTTTTCATTTATCTCGGCATTCCCTTTATAGCTGGCTTCCTGACCCGTTTTATACTGATCAGAGTCAAAGATAAAACCTGGTATCACACAAAGTTTATTCCGATGATCAGCCCGCTGACGTTGATTGCGCTGCTTTTCACCATCATTGTCATGTTCTCGCTTAAAGGCGAAATCATTGTAAAAATACCGATGGATGTTATCATGATCGCTATCCCATTGCTGATTTATTTTGTGATTATGTTCGTCGGATCTTTCTGGATCAGTAAAAAAATCGGAGCAACCTACGGACAGTCAGTCACACTTTCGTTCACAGCAGCCAGTAACAATTTCGAGCTTGCGATTGCAGTTGCCATTGCCATTTTCGGTATGAATTCAGGCGAAGCCTTTGCCGCTGTCATCGGTCCGCTGGTTGAAGTTCCGGTCATGATAGCATTGGTAAATCTTGCTTTCTGGTATCGAAAGAAGTGGTTTGAGATTAAATCATGATTTGGAAAACCGCGGTAGTGTTGATTTATAGCGGTATCAACAGACATTTTAACCCCAGCCCGACCTGAATAAATTGAAGAAAAAAACGGGCATTTTGTCCTTCTGAAATTATTATTTGTTGCGATTCTGAAGCCTGCTTTCCTGTGCCTGCAACAATTGTTACAGAGCCTGCCGGGACTTCGAAAAACTTTCGTTTTCCATTGTCGATTACGCCTGCTTTAGCGCCGTTGATGAAAATTGGAATGCCAACCATTGCGCTTTGAAATGCTTTCTGGCGCATGACGATAATACCGGTTTTCCCGGGAATTATTTCATCGTCTTTTTTTACGCGGAGCATTTTCGAGATCAGAATAACGAGTAGCATCGGCAACAGCAGTATGAGCCAGGTGATGAGTACAACCGGCGCAATATAATATTCTCTGCCGTCATAGGTAGTGAATACGTTTATCAACGCCCGCGCCGGCTGAAGGTGCATGATGGTCAGAATTATGGCCAGCGCAGCAGTTGCAATAGTGTAAACGATTGTCAGAGTCTTTTGCATGAAGAAAATTTAATTTCAGATTTTTTCGTCAGCGCATTATTCTTTAGATAGCCAAATAGTATCAGGCATGACATTCATTTCCGAAACGTATTTTTTATAACCCGGCTTGGAGCATTCTACAATGATGTCGTAGCATCCGAAAGCGCAACCAATCATAAAGTCACCGGTGAAATGGCCTGTCGAATCTGTGTATCCTTGTGTGCCGCTTTTTTCAAAGTCGTTGTTTTTCCCTGCTTTTGTTTGAACAAATGCCGAATCAATGCATTCCTTTGTCGCAAAATCCTTTACAACAACATCTACTGTCCGGTAAGACTCGCAGGAGCTAAAGAAGAGCCCCAGTGAAACAAATACAAGGAATACGGCCGTATTGATGTTTGATGCTTTCATTTTTCGTTTTATTAGAAAGTGTTTTGAATCTGAAAAATTGAGTGATTAAAACTGATTTGTTTTAAAATCAAATGTACAAAAATTCATTTACGAAGTATTAATCTGATTTTTTCAAATCCATTACGATGGCCATCTGCAGCTCTTTTTGGGCGCGCGTTTCCTGCTTGCAACCCCGTTAAACGAGGTGACCTGTTTTACAGGGTTCGGGATATCAATAAATCCTTCAATGCTATTTCATCAGATACTCATTGTCCTCCGGATGTGCATCAGGAATGGTTTCGCTGCCCAACGTGATTTTCGAAACAGGTTCTTTTGTATCAAAAATCAGCTCTATTTGTTTCGTGTTTTTCTGCCACTTGCCCGCGGCTTCAGTTGAAGTTCCAACCACGTTGTCGTTTGCGTAAAAAGTGAGGGCCACCGGAAGTGGCAATTGGCCTTTGTTTTCAACAATAACAACATAGCGGTTGCCGGTCTTTGTAACACTTTCTATCGCCAGGTCGGGGATGCCGCCAACCTGATAATACCACGCCATCCAGTACCAATTCAGATCCCGCTTTGATACGTCGCTGAAAGTATTGAAGAAATCCAACGCTGTTGGATGTTTGTATTTCCAGCGTTCAATGAAAGTAAGCAGACATGTTTTGAAAAGTTCGGGTCCAAGCTCCATTTCAAGCATCCTTAATGCTTGTTCTCCTTTTGCGTAGTTGAGATAAAAATAAATTCCCGGATCAAGATAATGTGTTGGCGTAATAAGTGCTACTTCGTCCTGTATGCCTGCATAATGCGAAAATGCGCTTGTATTATAGGCCCCTATGTTCAGTTCGGGAGCAATATTATGCTGACTGTTTTCGGGTATAAACACAGTGAGTCCTTCATCCATCCAGCCACAAACGGTTTCATTGGTGCCGACCAGAAACGGGAAATAGGCATGCGTAATTTCATGCGAATTGGCATATACTGTCATTCCAAAATCCGCATCGGGACCAACGTTGGTGATCATCGGATATTCCATCCCGAAGTCGCCGGCATATACTGTCAGATACGGAAATGGGTAGGGAATACCGGGCATTTCTTCCGATAATGAACGAACTGTTTCGCGTGCAATTTGCACAACCTGATCGAAATTCACCGCCTCTTTATTATACGCTGTGCCAACCACAGTGCGTCGGTCACTGTTTTTATCCACAACCACACTCGTAACATCCCACAAATAATGATCGCTTACACCAAAGGCAAAATCGCTCACATTCGATGCTTTGTATTTCCAAGTGTGATTTTGCGTCGTGATTTTTTTATTCAGAATATCTTCTTCGGTAATCACATGATGAATTTCATCGGACGTACATGCTTTTGTATAGCGGCTGTAAACCGGCGTTTGAAGCACGTCCTTAAGATTCTGCGGATCGCCGGTGGCCCACACCATAAACTGATCGGGAACTGTAATATCAACTTCGAAATTACAGAAATCGTTGTAGAATTCAGCCAGTCCATTGTACGATCGCGTATCCCAGCGATTGACGTCGTCGTACACCGCAATCTGCGGATACCATTGTCCGACAAACATGCTGGTGCTATCAATTGTGCCCATGCGGATCAGCGTATGCTGCGGGAAATCAAAACTCCATTCAATCTGTAACTCCGTTTTGTTGTGCGGCGCCAATTTTTTTGGCAGAATCACGTACATCAGTGTGCCATCGCGCACGACCTGCTGACTGCTTTCGCTTACATCCATGCTTTCATTGTTCACTTTCAGCGATGCAATGCGCACCCCATCGTGAATGTCAGCAGGATCTACCGGCACAATGGAATTGCGGTTCACGCCATTTTTAAACACATCCTGATATAGCCGGATAACAATTGTTTTCAGCGAGTCGGGACTGTTGTTGGAATACACAATCTGCTCACGGCCGCTCAGCACCTTGTTCTTCACATCTACAGTCGCTTGTATAAAATAGTCCGACGAATTTTGCCAGTAGTTTGCGCCCGGCGTTCCATCGTAGTTTCGGGTTCCTTTTTCGTAGGCCCGGGCTTCGTTTTTCGAAACAGTGGGCTGCTGTGCTGATGCGACAAACGATAAGGTTGTCACTAGCAATGTGATGATAAAAACGGAAACTGTTTTCATGAGTTAAATTTTTAGTTCAGTTTTTTGAGCCAATCAAAAGTAAATATTTATTCACCGGACTTTATACATTTTCTACCATTGCCCACTTTTGTTGGATGAACGCCGATTGCTGAAACTTAATATGATGCGAATTCAATTGTCAATAGGCTCACATCAGATGCGCGTCTTCTACTTGCAACCACGTAAAAAGCCTGTCGCATTTCACGTGATGGTTAGTTGTTTTACGTTGACGCGTGACCTTTTCGTCCGTTTGTCTGACAATATTTTTTTCGTGCCCTGGTGGCAAATAATTTCCGGCACAATTTTTAACATACGGCGCGCACGAAAAAATCTTATCTTTGAAAAAATTATGCCCATGAAAACAATTCTTCTATCCGTCGTCGCATTATTGTTTGCAGTTTTCTCTTTTGGACAGACCGCTCTTCCAGCTTATCCCTCGAAATCTGCGGAATCTGTAACAAAGTTTCTTGAAGAACTGAATGCAATTTCGGATAATCTTGCGGTGGAAATTGATAAATGCAATAAGGCCAATGATGCGATTGGTGAAAAGATTGATCCTTCAAAAATGACAGCTGCTTATGGAATGGGACAGGATGTGAATGCACTGATGGAACGGCAGAAAAGGACTATGGCGAATGTGGAATTGTATAATAGAATTCAGGCGCTGGGCGATAAATACAGCAAGATGAAAAAGGAAATCCTGGACCGGTATGAGCAGGATTATGCCCCTTTTAACGAAGCACGAATCAACCTGATAAATCATTGCATAGGCGAAGTTGGTTCCAATAACAATTGTGATCAGCTTGTAGCTGATAAAAACTCCAAAGGAGATGTGATTCTGACTAAGTATTATTTTGGTAATGGAGCGGAACTTGTTGGCTGGCTCAATGCTTTTATTTCGGAAGTACCGCCGTTGTCGAAACAATACATGATTGAAGCCATGAGCCTGCAGGAAGAAAACATCGGCGTTCAGTTTCCGCATAAAGCCGATCTTGCTACCATGATGGAACAGAAAGCCATTGTGGATGCAATGATTGATGTCTTCGGCTTAGACATGAAGCTTTTTAATGAGATTTTTTAAATCTTTCTTTTCGATTAACTGGGCGCGCGTATCCCGCTTGCAGCGTTTTACGTTGACGCGTGCCTTAAACTAAAAAAGCGCGCGTCTCCTGACGCATGCCATCAATGAAAAAAGCCCGTGCCCATTCGCGTTTATGCTCTCAAATTCCGGTTTGCAGATAAATTTTCGCCATAAGTATAAAAGATTATACAATAATTTACAAATTTGTAAGTTTGTTATCTGTAAAACCAGCCAGTATGAAAACACTTATTCGCATTACTTCTGTAATTGCTGTTATTCTTATTCTTTCGCCTAACGTAAACGCGACAGTAAAACTTACCGGTATTTTGCAGGATAGCACCGATCAGAAGCCGCTCGCATTTGCCAATGTAGCTTTGATTCATCAGAGCGATTCGTCTTTCCTGACAGGAACCACCACTGACGAAAACGGCAAGTTTCAGCTCAATGTTCCCGATACCGGAAATTATTTTTTACGTGTTTCGTATCTTGGCTATGGCACTCAGTTTAAGCCGTTGGTTATGGCAGAGGGCGAGCCCGATATGAGTCTGGGAATAATTCCCGTGGCAAAATCAGCGCAGGCGCTCAATGAAGTGACGATTACTGCACAGAAGCCAATGTATGCCTATGAAGGCGAAAAGAAAATATATAATGTCAGCGAAGATCCGAGTGTGCAGGGGGGCGTTGCCAACGATGCGCTACAGAATGCGCCCGGTGTGTATGTGGACATGGAAGGAAATATAACGCTTCGTGGTGTATCGGGTGTTGAGATCTGGATCAACGATAAACCCTCGCGAATTTCCGCAGAGGGATTAAAGCAGTTTTTGCAGCAGCTGCCTGCCAATTCGCTCGAACGTATCGAAGTCATCACAAATCCCTCGGCCAAATACAGTGCTGAAGGTACAGGTGGAATTATCAACATAATAACGCGCGATAAAATCAAAAAGAATTTGCTGTTAAGCTTCGGGCTCAATGGCTCTACGCTTGGCAATTATTCTCCCTGGGTTTCGTTTGTCGCCAGCAACGACAAACTGAGTTTTAATATTTATATGAGCCATTCAAATCATAAATGGGAAGGAAACAATAGTTCAAAGGGATTTGTTTTCAATGGTGCTGATACTGCCTATTCTTTCAGTAATGGCTCGGAATACAACTACGAAGGAAACTGGAATTATGGACATCTGAGTCTCTCATACGATTACAACAAAAACAATTCAATTGAAACATGGTTCGGGGGCTCGTTTAGCAGCAACGAGAATTCGTCATCCAGTTCTAGTTCCCGTACAACAGGTGGTGGAGAGACGTTTAAATATACTTCGGAAAATTCTGGCAGCCGTAAAGGAAACAGCATGAATGGCGGTCTCACTTATGAGCATCGCTTTAAAAAGGAAGGACATAAATTTTCATTGGACTCTTATTTCTGGACATGGAATCAGGATGGCGAATCATCGTATTCCAAACTTTTCGAAATACAAACCTGGGATAATTTGAAATACATCGAGAACGGAGAAAATTCAAATCTGTCATTTTCTGGTGAAGCACATTACACCAATCCACTGGCAAAAAACAGAACTATTGAGGCCGGAGGCGAGTTCAGCCGTGATATGCAGAATGAAAATTCACCCATCGATACATTTAAATTTTCCACAGGAGTGTATGAAAACGTTCCTGCTTTTTCCAATGTACTTGATCAAACCACCATGGCCGGAGCGCTATATACAACCTACAGCGATACACTCAAATGGCTGAATTATAAAGCAGGACTTCGGTACGAATTTGCTGGTCTGGAAATGACTTCGATCGCATTGACTGAAAAGCTGAATCGTACTTATGGGACACTGTTTCCAACCGTGCACCTAAGTGCCAAAACAAAGAACAACGATAATTACACACTGAGTTATTCGCGACGTGTTCGATACCCGCAGTGGGAGCTCGATCCGTTTGCCAACCGCATTAATGAGGAGTCCGTGTTTTATGGAAATCCGATGCTCGATCCTGCTTTCACCGATGCCTTCGAAGGTGGATACGCACACTTTTTCAAAAACGGCAGCTCGATCAGCACGACGCTGTATCATCGCAGAACCAATCTCGATATTACCACCAAATCAGAAGGCGTGTACGATACTTTGCTCAATCGTTATACGATTTATTCAACCTACATCAATGCCGGAAAAAACATAAACACCGGTGGCGATTTTACAGTCACCTGGCGTCCGAAACCCGCATACAGAATCATGTTCAACGCCAACGTGTATTATCAGGATTTCTATGCCGATCTGGGCTCATACAAAGTTGATAAAAGCAACCTGACCTATGATGGCAAATTGATTTTCATGTGGAATTATAAAATTCTGCGATTAAACGTCATGGGTATCTATCGCGCTGCCTCTGCCAGTTTACAGGGCTCTTCAGAAGACACTTATTTTGTAAATGCGAATCTGAATGTTGATCTGTTCAAGAAAAAGCTTTCAATACGATTGGGCATGCAGGATATTTTCAATTGGCAGGAAAGCAACACCATCACAAACACTCCGACTTATTATTCAGAAAATTACTCCAAGAACCGCAGCCAGTTTCTGACATTCGGAATCACAGTACGTCTTGGAAAAATTGAATTGGAGCAAAGTCAGATGCCTCCGCAGGGTGGCGGTGGCGCTGGGTTATAGCTTTTTGTGATTTGGGAGTCCTGTTACAGCAGACTATCTCATTACCCATTATCAAATCAGAAAACAGGGACCTTGCGCGTTTTATTCACATTGTTGTGCTGCAGAATCAGCAGGCAAACCGATGGATTGATTTCGGGAATTGCAATTGAAAAATTATTGATGCCTTCCTCCAGATTCATGACTTCTGCAAGCAGAATACGGCCCAGATAGTCAGTCAGGGTGAGGCGACTTATTCCCGATTTGGCAGTCACAATTTCTATCTGCAACAGGTGGGTCTCAGGATTGTAATAGCTGGAGGTGATTTCAACGCCGGCATTGTTGCATTTGTTGGAAACAAAAATCGGATCTAATGTGGCGGTGGCTCCGTCAAAATCAACCTGAACAAGCCGGTAATAGGCTCCCTCAGCAGCTGGTTCATTGTCGCTGAACTGATAATTGATCAGCTGATTCGAATTCCCGCTTCCGTCGATGGTCCCGACAGGGTAGAAATCAAGGCCATTCACCGATTTCTGAATAATGAAATAATGGTTGTTTGTTTCGGAAGCTGTCTGCCAGTATAGTTCTGTTTTATCTTCGGAGCACATCCCGTAAAAACCGGTAAGTTCAACCGGGAGGGTGATGCCAGTGGAGCAGTCGCCTGTTAATGTTGGTGTTGTCGGATTGGGGGTGGATGATGGAGCGGTGGTGTTTTCTTTAAAAACTGCTGGAGAATTGGAACCAGCAACAGCCGGATCTCCGCAGTCTTTTAAATGTATGTGCTCTGCATCTTTATTGTAAATGGCGTCTGATGTAGAGGAAAAGGTTGTGTTAACCGCATGAACATTTATTGTTTTTGCGCCACTCATATATTTATCTGCATAAATATCGTCTCCTTCATCTCCTGAATTACCTGAAAAGTAGCAATTATTAAGAGTTAGGTCTATTGCATTATCAGATGAATATAGACCGATTGCGCCACCTCGAAGCGTTGTGGTCCCTGATTTAGTATTATTCAGAAATCGTGTATTTGTATAAATTGCATTTCCACCAGTAATTCGGACAGCACCGCCATATACAGAGGTGGAAACTTGACCGGCATAGTTATTATCAATGATGCAATCAGTAACTGTAAGCACGCCACAACGCTGAGAAATAGCACCCCCATCTGAGGCATCGTTACCGTAAAACCGGCAATTGGAAACACTGACTATGGTTGTCGCGTCTCCGTTCGAAATAAGAAGTCCACCGCCGTCATAGGCTCCGTCCTTGAAGTTATAGGCAAAAACATAGTTTTCTATGGTCAGATTAATGTTTGTACCATATGCCTCCACGCCTCCTGTGTACTGGGTTTGCCAGATGTTGCACAAACCACCGCCACCACGGATAGTCACGCCTGAATTACTCAACACACTGATGGAAGGATTTCCGCCAGACTGACCATTATATGAGGAAATAATATTTTCGAGTAATACACCAGTTGCATTTTGAATGGTAATGGCTTGTCCGCTGTGCCCAGGCGTCTGTGATCCATTGTTTTCATACTCCCGAATAGTCATGTTTTTCACCGTAACGTTGTTTGCATGAATGTACATGAAAAAATTCGTGGCAGTCCCGGCTCCGTTGTCATCAAAAATCGTCAGCGACGGGCCTGCCCCCAGAAAAGTCACCCCGGCTTTGGAGAAATCAATGTTCTCTTCATTGTTATAAGTCCCGGCATCAATTTTTATCGTATCACCGGTTGTGAGCACTGTCGAATAAGCCGAAAGAAGATTGATCAAAGTTAATTTGGGAGTACTTGCCGAAGTCCCGTTATTGGCATTATTGCCAACAGCCGTGCAAAACACATCTCCTGTGACTGAAGCATCATTGACATAATAAATGGCAGAGTTAGCCTTTACAAAAGCGAAAACGAACAAAACCATCATTAAAAATGCCTTCATATTGCCGGTTTAATTAACAATTTGGGTGTTGGGTTCAATCGGAGGAGCCCTGATAGATTTATAAATTTACGCACTAAAAGAGCTGTATGCTATTGAATTGTGGTGATATGTATCATCCTTTGATTCAAACGCATGAAATGGGGTGAATGGCAATTTCCCGTGGCGAACGGGAACCCTGATTTGGATTTCCAACTCGGTTATTAACAAGTATTTAATAGACCGATGGCGGTAATATAAGCGGCAATTACAGCAAAGTTGATATCCATTCAGTCAGGGAAAGGATGGCAATCATTTTTTGTTATTTAAAAGACTATTCCCAGCTGGAAAATGAAGTGGAAGGACTCCGCTTAACTGATTTAATCAAGGCCCTACAAAATGTAGGCTTTGATATCATGTTTCAGCAACTCATCAATCAGCTCATCGAGTTTGAGCCGGATGTCTTCGGCCGGGGTACTGGTTGCATTGAAATTGACCAGAAAGCCGACCATGGCATAACCGGGTTTTTCGCCAGCCACCAGATATTTGCCAAAAAACCCACCGATCCCTTTCAGGTCGCCGGGCTGGGGTGCAGTCAGCACCCAGACCTGAAATTTGTTCCCCTGAAAATACCCGACCGGTTTCAGCGAAGTTGTGGCATAAATATACACAGGATAATTCCTGTACTGACCTGAATATCCGTTGGCGTCCCTTTTGAGTCCGACGCTTTGCAGATCAGGCAGGGTATCAAGCATGGCTTCGGTTTTTTCAGGATATCGTTTGGTGGTAAACCAGCGGTAAATTACAAACAGAAGGGCAAAAGCACCGATCATAAAGAGTACCGGTATCAGGGAGCCGAATGAGTTCATTTTTCATTTTTTTTGATATACAAATATGCAGACAAAATAGTACAATACCAACTTAATTTCCTTCCTGGTACAGAAATTTTGCATTTGTATGTAATATCTGCCTGTTTTGAAGCGTTAGAATATACAAATCCACGAGTCATGAAAACAAAAATCATTATGACCGGCCTGTTACTGGGCTGGGTGCTGCAGGTATATCCACAGATGATGTTCGAGGCATCGGGAAAATCGGCCCGGGTGCTTGTTCACAAGTACACTGAACTGAATGAGAATTCTCCTGAAACCCGATGGCAAACGGTTCATGCTGATGCAAGCGGAGTTGTTCCTGAAAACCGGAAATTTGCTGCACCAATAAAAGAAATTGATCCTTTGTTTACCCGTGTTGATATAAAATCAAATCAGAATGCCGTAATTGCTGTACCAGGAGGTTACAGGATCCGCATTGGTAAAAACGATCTTGTCGATCAGTATGGTAACATGGTAGAGGGTGGATACACGTTGTATTTTCGTGATCTCACAACGCCGGCAGCGCTTGCACTTTCAGGTGTTACAATGAAGTATGACTCGGGTGGGGTCGCAGGAAATTTTCAAACGGCTGGCATGTTTGAATTGTATGCCGAAAAAGATGGTCAGGCGCTCAAAGTCAGACGGGGTCAAAAAATCGACATTGAATTGCCGACGCCGAATACTGAAAGTGGATTTAATCTTTATACATTCAATGAAGCAAAAGGGGAATGGCAGTATGTAGAACCGCTTCAGCCGTTACCCTCAGCCAGGCCAGCCGTCGACAGCATGACGGTGTATTCCGACGCATGGAGATTCTGGGGGACATGGACTTTTGTTAAAGACTCCCTCTCTTTTGATGATCGTTGGGAAAGGCCGGATTATGCACGTGCGATTTTTCTTGGTAAGTATGACTCATCTGCAGTTCAGAAAGAACAGTATTCAAAAATGCATATTCCGTATTTCAGGATAAAAAGATTATCCGATAAAAGCAATCGCACCGCAGTGCTGTTTCAGTTGCCCGTGCTGAGCAAGGATGCTGATATTGCCTTTTTCTACAAAACATTTCCTGAATTAAGTTCTGCAAGAAACATTGTATGGAAATATGTTGGGCCACTCGACAAAACAGGTTTTTCAAAATTATATGTATCAAAGAAAAAGTACAATGATATTAGACTGGAGTTTGACCGTGAGAGTGGGCTTTTTACGGTCACTCTGAAAACAAGTAAGGGGAAAGTTGATTTCAGCGCGGTACCTTACCGTGGCAAATTCACAGAGAGCGAAAAGGCCCAGCTGCAAAATATGCAATTCAACAAGCGATATAATAAAAGTCTGAATAAAGTGCGGGCAAAATTTGATAAAAAGAACAAAGGTTTTATTTTTTCAATGCTGGCTGACAACAGAAATCTTATCTATTCGAAAATGGCCCCTGAAGAGCTGGCCATGACATGGGAAGCATGGACGGATTATGCCTCAAAAGTGCGTGCATATATGGCTCGCAGGTATATGATCGACAGATCGGTTCAAGTTACCCGTTCGGTTTCAATCACTGGATTCGGGCTTGTGAATTGCGACAAAATCGATCGCATGAATGAACCGGTGAATGTGCTTGCCAGGTTTGTGACCCCGGATGGACAAGAAGTCAAAAATGCAACGGTAATGATTATTGATGGTGGCGACAATTCATGTCTTTCTGTTGGATTAAGTAATGGTTCGTGTACGGCCGTTGTCGAAAAATTTTCACCGACTGTTTTTGCTGTTGCTGTCGGATATGCTGACTTATATATAGTGAATGCATCCGACATTTCCGCGATGGCCAACTCTTCGTCCCGGCGCGGTGTATTTACATTGCAGAAAGTTGAAACGGACGCAACTGAAGCTATCAATAATGCTTTGAAAATTTGATTTCGATCAGGCGAAATATCTTGTCTTCAGCCAGAGCTTGAACATCGGATCATTCAGATTGTATTCTTTGTTGTTGTAATCGATCAGATCCTTGTCGATCAGTGACTTTTTTATCCGTGAAACATGTGCTGATGATTTCAGCTTATAGCGAAGAATAACCGTTTCTGACGTGAATTTTGTTTCTTTGTTGATGATGGCATGTAGAAAGCCCAGCTGGCTCGATGGTAGACTGTCAGCCAGATTCTGAAACAAATAGCTGAGTTGATCCATCAGACTCTCTGTGGCTTCGTTTACAATGTCGGCGTTGGCGGTTTTTCTGGCTCGCAGCCAGGTGAGTTGTGCAAGCTGTTGCGCATAAAAAGGATGATTTTCGACTTTCTGCGCTATCAGTGCCGCATCGGCAGCATTGATTTTTTTACCTGTGTCCTTAAAACGTTTGATGAAAAATTTTACCCATTGCTTTTCCTCTATTTTTTCAAGAAACATCAGGTCTCCGAATTTGTAAAACGGCATCGATGAATGGGTGAATAATTCGGTCATCAGCCCACGCCGGCTCCCGTATAGGCAATAGGTGACACGACGGTGATTTTGCCAGTGCGAACGCAGTTTTTTCTGAAACGCCAGCGGATTTTCAAACACCATAATGTTCTGAAATTCATCGAGACAAACAATGATGCGTATGCCTTTTTTCGCTGCTATTTTTTGAGGAAGGTTGATAATCTCATCAGCATCCTGACCAGCAGCTTCCCAGTCTAACGAAACAGAAATTTCGTTTTGCCGGTCTGGACTGTAACTGATTCTTGGAATGAATCTGCTCAGAAATGTTTTGGTGTTTTCTGTAAATTCAGTGATTCTTGTCGATAATGCCCGCATGATCTGATTGACGTATTTCTCATAGAATTCCTGTTCGGATCTGATGTTGTTCAGGTCAATAATTACAACCCGGTCGTTCTTGTACCGCTTCATGTAAACGCTTGAGGTATGCAACACCAATGAAGTTTTACCCCAGCGCCTAGGTGAAATCAGGATAGTATTGGTTCCGGAACTGAAGTTTGTTATCAATCGTTCAGTCTGGTTTTCGCGACCAGTGAATTCCTCAAATTGTGCGATTTTTCCAAAAATGAAGGGTGCTTCCATGTCACATATTTTGTTGATTTCCGCTTCTAATTCTTTCTACAACAAAGATAAACAAATTTTAGTAGTAACAATTATGTTAGTAACAAATAAGTTAGTAACAAAATAGATAGTAACAAATAAGTTAGTAACAAAAAAGTTATATATTAAGATCATCGCAAAATGTTATTCTCATGATGAATTCAGTACCTTTGCAAAAAAATGCTTGCTTTTTCTGTAACACCGGTCAATCAGAATTTTCAGCTCGATGGTGTCCGGCATGTTTTGCCGGCCGATGCCTATAAGGCTTTTGAATCTAATAGCGCGCTGGCGGTTGATGTACGCGAAGAACATGAAATAATTGTTTCAGCGGTCGATTGCCCGCAGCTGCTGATTTTTCCGTGGGCACATCTTGAGGAACTCGTCGGAGAGCTGCCTGCAAATACTCCGCTTGTTCTTATTTGCAATCACGGAATACGCAGCGTTCAGGCAGTTGATTTATTGCAGCAAAAAGGATTCACCGAAGTCTACAATCTCGACGGAGGCCTGCATGCCTGGATTGAAGCTGGGTTGCCTGTTGCCGGTGAAGGTGGTTGTAGCTGTGGCGGGCATTGATGATTATTGTTGTATCAATACCATTCTGGACACAAACTCGTCATTGGATGTTTTAAATTTCAACAAACACAATCCTGAAATGTCCTCGTTCAATGTCACCTGACATTGATGATCCCTGGCATGAACACTTATTTGTATTTCTTTGCCATCTATAGAATAGAGAGATATGCTTTCCGGGATAATATTTTCCGCATTGATAACAAAGAAATTGCTGGCCGGATTTGGGAAAATGCAATTTAATTGATGGGCTGGTTTTGCTATTCCAACTTCGCCCAAGGTGCAGATCATGGAATTCATACACATTATAAAATCATAATCCGAGTAAGAAGCTTTTGCATCATTGATGGTGATAGTGTAGTATGATGAAATATTAATTCCGGAAGTGTCTGCAAGCAGGTTGTAGGTTCCTGCCGGGATATTTGTAAACTTATAAAATCCTATTGAGTCAGAGTATTCCATCGCAATGAAAGTACCGATAGTATCAGTCAGAATTAGCCTTACCCATTGCAAAGGAATTGAATCCTGACTATAAACAGTGCCGCTTATTTCATTATTGCCTCCCAGATTCTGATTTACAAACAAATGGATGTCAATATTGTCGATGAGTGTGTCGCTTTGAATATCAAATAATTCTGCTTCGGTCCAGAGGTATTCTTTCAGGTAATATGTTGGACAATGGTCATAGGTTTCACCCCTGACGAAATATTCGCCCGGACTATAAACATCAAAATAATAATGGCCCTGATAATCCGTCCATTTCTTCATAATGAAAGATGCATCAGATGGACCAGTTTTTTGGAAGAGACTTACAATAAATTCGAGCGGGTTACCTGATAAATACAATGTCCCCTGAATTCGGCCAAACATATTGGCTTTCCTGATATGAGAAATGAAAACATCACTCACATCCCAAGAACCAGGGCATAAATCTGACGATTGAATAATGATGTCCGAAAAAGTGGATTCTCCGCAAAAAGTTCCTGATGTATATATACTACTGTCATTGAGTATTGCTAATTTCTGTGCTTCTGTATGATCGCAATATTGCGAATAAAACACGTGAAGCGGATTCAAATCCTGATCGTATATTGCAACAAAGGGGACATGGCCACCATAATGAAGAAATCCAATACTGTCAAACCATATTGAATCCTGATATGACCATACAACACTACCTGAAATATACAACAATCCATTCTGGTCTTTACCAATGTCATACCCTTTATCACTATTATTGCCACCTGCTGTTTTTACCTGTATGACTTCACCGGCAGGAGAGTATTTTGCAAGAACCATATCTCCCATGTTGTATGGGCCGTATGGAGTTATGGTGTCCAAAAGCCAGTTGTATGAGGAAACAATTGTCCCGGTTGTTGAAATATACCCAGTTACTACAACATTTTGATTGTCCGTGAATTCAATACTCGACAATTGCTCATCATAATAACCACCAATCCTTGAAACCCATAAAAGATTACCTGATGTATCGCATTTCATTAAAAATCCATCGGCACCACTACTGGCATTCATACTCAATCCCTGAGATGGAATATAGATATGATGAAAACTACCGGATAAATATATGTAACCGGAATCACATATCACAATATCTTTAACCGATGCGTCGCAGTTGAATTGACTTGCCCATTCAAACTGATTGGATCCGGGATTATAACTGGCCGTAAAAACCGTGTTAGATGCTATTTCAGTGCCGTCAAAAAACACATTATTGCCGGATACGTTTCCGGATATCACGATTCGGCTGTTCTCATGGTTCCAGGTGGCAACTGGCCCCGAAACATAAGCACTTGCAGGTCCTGAATTCATTTTAGATGAAACAAGCATGAAATTCTGATCAAACTTAAGGATGAAAACAGTATTGCCCGATGTATTTGGAAGAACGTTATTGTCGAATTTCAATGTGTCTGAAGTTTCACCGATCAGCCAAAAATTACCACTATTGTCAGTGAGAACGCTGCCTATGCTTTCAACGCCATTGCCATGAAAAATAATTTTTTTAATCAAAACATTGGAGTCGTTATAAACACAAAGGAATGCATCACTGACTCCTTCAGCAATATAAGGATCAACTCCAATTTCAACGGTGTCCTGAAATGTTCCGGCGTGGAATACCTTGCCGTTTCCGCAATGTAGAGCCGTTATGTTTTGAGTTCCGTTGCCTTCAATTTTCTCCACCCAGTCCCATTGATAAATCTGGGAGAACAAACTGGTTGATAAAACTACTAGAAAATAAAAAACCAGTGCAACATTTTTCATTCTTTTATTTCAAAGATAATAAATATTTCTTAGCAATAGATCTGGAATATATATTTTTCAACAATAATTGCCACCATTTTGTCAAAATTGAAAACGACAGCAGCTTTCATTTAAAGTTGATATTATTGATGTATATTTGCTCTCCAAACTCACCCCAATGAAAAAAATATTTTTACTCTCAATGATGGTTCTTGCCGGAGCATTTCTGTTTTCAGCTTGCGGACCAAAAAAGGATAAAGAAAAAAAATCGATGAGCAGCATTAAAAAAGAAACGCTGACAACAGCCAAAGACAGTCTGATGGCGAAATTCGGAAAGACCGACGAATTCCGCATTAATAAAGGAATCGAGCAGGTTTCTGAAATGTGGCGTAAAGAGGACGGTGCCGACAGCACTTTCATCCGATTCTGCATTGATAATTTCACGCCAACAGGCACCGACCTCGACACATTGTTTGATAAATACAATTATTATTTCGAGCAGATTTATGGTCATTACAATAGGATGACCATCGAGCTGATGCGCAATATTCATGAGCCACGCGGCACGGTAATGCCGGTTGATGAGATGTTTGGCTCCTGGGATGTGACGGCTCATTTTGCCGAAGACATGTACAATAATAAAACAGCTTTTGCTGTTCTGCTCAACTTCCCATATTACACATTGAAGGAAAAAAATGAGCTGGGTAAGAAATGGACTGCCCGACAGTGGGGTATGGCGCGGCTTGGCGATATGTTCATCGCCCGTGCTCCGTCCGATCTGCTGCTGAAGGCATCGGAAACCATGGTGAAAAGCGACAGCTACATTTCGAATTATAATATCTACATGGGCAGTCTTTTGAATGATAAAGGCCAAAAATATTTTACAGAAGACAAAGTACTGATCACCCACTGGGGCCTGCGCGACGAACTCAAATCGAATTACGCCGACACCACACTGGGCCTGGCAAAGCAAGAAATGATTTATCAGGTTATGCAGCGGATTATCGATCAGAGCATACCGCAAAAAGTGATTAATAACGGTGCTGCATTGTGGAATCCGGTTACCAACAAAGTGACTGAAAATGGAAAAGAAATCAGTGCAGATCCGGAACCTGACAAGCGCTACGAAGTATTGCTGAACAATTTCAAAGCACTTAAAGAACTTGATCCATACTATCCTTACAACGAAAACTACATTTCGCGCAAGTTTGACGCTGACATGGAAATGGCACAGGCCGATGTTGAAAAACTTTTCATCAGCTTTGTCTCATCTCCTGTGATTAAGGAAATTGGGAAAACCATTGAAAATCGTCTGGGTCGTAAACTTCGCCCGTTCGATATCTGGTACAACGGATTCACTTCACGTGCCGGGCTGAATGAGGCTGAACTCGACAAAGTCACTCAAAAGCTCTATCCCGACAATATTGCATTTAATAAAGCTTTGCCCGGTCTTTTGAAAAAACTTGGATTTGATGCTCAAAAAGCAGAATACATTTCTTCGTACATCGCTGTTGATCCAGCCGTTGGCAGTGGTCATGCCTGGGGATCGGCCATGAAAAATGATGTAAGTCACCTTCGCACCCGTATTGCCGGCACAGGAATGAATTACAAAGGATATAACATTGCCGTGCATGAATTTGGTCATAATGTAGAGCAAACCGTTTCAATCCATTTCGTTGACAACTACATGTTGCATGGTGTGCCCAACACCGCATTCACTGAGGCGCTTGCCTTTGTTTTTCAAAGCCGCGATCTGCAATTGCTCGGCATGAAGAACAATGATGCGCTCGTTCATGAATACGAAAACCTTGAAATTGCCTGGTCATTGTACGAAATTATGGGTGTAAGCCTTGTTGACATGAATGTCTGGAAATGGATGTATGAAAATCCTGATGCAACGCCGAAGCAATTGAAAGAGCAGGTGATTATCATTGCCAAAGATGTCTGGAACAAGTATTATGCGCCAGTATTCGGCATTAAGGATCAGACAATTCTGGCGATTTACAGCCATATGATAGATGCACCACTTTATCTCTCCGCTTATCCACTTGGCCATCTCATTCAGTTTCAGCTCGAGCAGCATCTGAAAGGAAAAGATTTTGCAGGTGAGGTTCTGCGCATTTATTCGCTGGGCCGCCTGACACCTGATGCATGGATGGTAGAGGCCACCGGCAGCAAATTGTCTTCGGATCCTTTATTGAAAGCTGCATCTGAATCCGTAAAAGTCGTGAACGCTTCGAAATAAAACGTTTTTCTAAAAATCTCACAAGCCTCCGGAGTTATATTTCCGGAGGCTTTTTTGTGAAAAATTCTTAAAAATTGTTTTTTCATTTTACACAGGCGGGAATTTTTCGTCAAAGCAAGGTCTCAAAAAACTTTGAATTGTGAAAGTGAAAGCGATTTCTTTTTTAAAGCGGCTTCTGCCCGGACTTTTGATTTTAACTTCTGTTGTATTTGTAGTTGGATTTGTATCTGTACAATCCAGCAGTGTAAGTGCATCCCGACCGATGATTATTCCCGGATCGGCCGATTTTGCAAATACCAGCATAGAAGATTTTATGCCGGATACGCCCATGGTATTTTCTCCTGCAAACAAGCTTATTATCAACGGACAATCCGTGATGTTTGCCTGGCACAGTACAGGAAACGAGAACAAATACGAACTAATGTACAGTTGGAGCAGCGATTTTGAATCCGCTGAGACAGTGTTAGTGAAAGATACCGTTTATAGCCTGAGCTTTACAGAGGCCAGCTCTCAGCCGCTTTACTGGAAGCTACGGACCGTTACAGCTGACAAGGCTTATTCGCAATGGACTTCGGCGCATAGTATCGTTTTTCAGCCGGTCGTCAATGTATGGCGCTGTGACGGAAATTGCGGCAGCTGTCCGAATCCATGCGGACGCAGGTCAAAAATGAATTAAGTATTTTTATTCAATAATAGTTTTTCTGTTTCGTATGGTCAGCAGACTAATGCCTGCTGCTATAAACATTATTCCTGCCTGAAGCTGCAGCATCGATTCGAACATAAAAAGCACCGACACCATTAGTGTAAACGCCATCAATACATAATCGTTTTTACGCGCAGCATAAATAAATGGAATCAAAACTATCAACAGCAAGACGAGAAATCCGGCGATGCCCAGACCAATAAAGGTCTGCAAAAACTGATTGTGCGCATTGTAGTTTCTTTCGAGGGCGTGTCGGAATCCATATTTGCTGTATTTCCCGGCGAGTTCATCACACACGTCGCCTGGTGAAACACCGGCCCAGAAATTTTCTTTGATCAGTTCAGCATCGCAGTAATACACCTGAACGCGAAGGGTGGTGCCGTTCCAGTGTTTTATATCTTCCATTTTCCTGGCAGCAAAAACTTCGTCCAGCCCGAAAAGGAAACGGTCATACACATGGGGCATCAGATAGCGTCCAGCTGGGAAACCCGCACACAGAGCCAATAAAAGGATTAGTCCGATTGTGTACTTTTTTGTTCTGATAATAAAATATACGATGGTCAGTATGGCAACAAGCGTCATTGCAATGATGGCTGCGCGGGAATTGGCAAGCATTATTATCAGGATATAATAGGGCACAAGCGCCACTGCTGCAATTCTCAAAATGGATTTAAGGTTTTTCCATTCTGTAATTAATACGCCAACCACCAATATCAGCGCTGTAATCATGTACATGGCATAATAGGTCGGATGCTCAAATTGCGTGAAATTGACATAGTACATCACAGAGGAATCACCTGTTTGGGCAAACCGGATGAGCGACTGCGTGAGGCAGAAAAGCGAAATGGCCAGCGTGCCTGCCAGATACGAAAGCAGCAATTGTTTAAGTTGTGTGCGTGAAAATCCGGAATTTGATACAGGAAAAAATATCAATGGAAGGACCAGAAATGAAAGTTTTTTTTCAAGCTCAAACAATCCGGCTTTGCTGTTGTCAGTATATAACAGGGCTGCAACATGCATTATATAAAACAGAATGAGCAAAGCAAATACAAAACGGTATATGCCTTTGTTGGTAAACAGCGTTGTAAACCGTGCTCTGAAGCGGCCTTCAGCGAGCCAGTTTAATAAAAGCAGTATTACAATAATCGGTGTTGCTTTTTTGTAAAGAGGCAATGCAAATAGCAGAATCGCTGTCAGCCAGTGATTGATGTTTGCATGTATTTGTTGTCTGTTTTGCATTATGCCTGATCTGACTTACTGTTTGCCGAAAGAATGTCGATAAATTTTGCTGCAAGTATTTTGTAATCGTGGTTACGCAGAACATACGCTTGTCCGGATTTACCCAGTGCGTTGCGATCATCAATGCTCATGCATAAATATTCCCGCAATGCGGATGCAATGGCTTCGGGATTTTCCGGCATAACGGTGATGCCGCATTTTGCATCTGCAACTATGTCATTTCCGGCTTCAATGGCCTGTAAAACCGGTTTCCCTGCCATCATGTAATCGAATATTTTATTTGGGGAAACCCCGAACCGAAAAAGAGATTGCCTTTGAAGACCAATGTAAAGCACGTCGAAATAAGAAAGTAAATCCGGAATCTGGCTTTTCTTTACAGATTCAAAGAAAAACACGTTATTGAGTTTATGTGATGAATTTATGAGCTGCTGTTTTTCAGGTCCCTTCCCAACAATAATGAAAGCTGTTTTGAAATCCTTCATTAATGCTGCTGCTGCAATAAAAGAATCAAGTGCGTTTGCAATTCCGATACTTCCTGTGTAAGCAACAATAAAATCGAAATCACTTTTTATTTTTTGCAATAATAACTTCAAATCAATTGGAATAGGCTCTTGTTGATTCCATTCGGCGGTGTTAATCCCATTCGGCACAAAATGCCATTTACCGGGGTCGAGCCCGCGGCTTTGCATATATTCCAGTGTTTTCGGTAGCATTGAAATTACTCCGTCAACATGTTTGTAGGCGAAATCTTCGGCGTGTTGCAAATACTTAATAAAGGGATGCGACGCTTTGTATCCGCCAAGTTCCATGGGCGAAAGCGGCCAGAGGTCATGCACTTCGAAGAAATATTTTGCTTTGGCAATTCGGGCAATTTTGCATGCAGCGTAATTATCCATCGGATAAGTTGATGAAGCAATCACTGCATCCGGATTATATTTAAGTGCAAGCTTTCTTGCAGCTCGTTTTACTTTTTTATAGAAGCAGAACATATTCAGAATCCGCTTAAAACCATTGCCATGATAGGCTGGCGTCTTTACCCATAAATAAGTGATGCCGTCGATAATTTCTTCCTGAAACTTATGCTTAGTCCGCGGTTGAATTGTGCGAACATGTGCATTGTTGGCTGCAACGATTGTTACATGGTGCCCCGCTTTTGTCCATTCCCGGGCCATGTAGTAGGGCCGGTATTCCATGCCCATGGCAGGTGAACCGGCATAGTGATTAATCAGGAGAATGTTCATGCAGCAGGTCCCTTCATATATAAATCGCAGATTTCTCTGACGGTGTCATTCAGTTCGTATTCGCGTTTAACTTTTTCACGGCCGGCTTGTCCGATTTGCTCACGAAGTGCAGAATTATTTATTAGCCGGATTAGTTTATCGGCGACCTCATTCAGATTATCACATTCTGTATGAAACCCGGTGATTCCATCGTCCACTACTTCGGTGAGACCACCGACTGCAGAAACCACAACCGGCAACCCGGTGGCAGATGCTTCAAGCACAGCTACGCCGAAACTCTCGCTGCGCGAAAGAAATACAGCAATATCGAAGGAGTGAAATATTTCAACCAGTTTCTGCTGGCTTACAGGAGGCAGGAAAAATACTCTATCAGCTATGTTGAGTGATCCGGCAAGTGCAGTCAGATTTTCCAACTCGGGTCCTTCGCCTACAATGGTCAGCGTGATTTTTTTCTCAGCCAACAGTTTAACAACGTTGGCAAAAACCGAAATCAATAAATCAATTCCATACACTTTATTAAGCGACTTCACTGTTCCAATGCGTATTTCATTTCGGCCGGCCCTTTCGCAGGAGGTGAAAAGTTTGGTATCAATTCCGAAGGGAATGATCTGCGGTTTTTTTGAAGTATATTTTCTACAGGCTGCATCGAGTGTTCTACTTGAAACTATGATCTGGTCAGCCTTTCGGAAATTGTAGCGAATGATGGCTTTCTTAATCGGATTGGATGGAAACAACAGAACATCGCTGCCCCACACGGAAATGAAATAAGGATGAAAGCCGCTCAGTGCGCCCAATAAGCCGTAGCTCGAAGCGTAATGTGCATGTACGTAGTCGGGCTTGAATTTTTCAATAGCAGCACGTACTTCTTTTCGTTTTTTCAGATAAGAAATCTTGCTGCCCGATGCTGCATTGAAAGTATTGTTGCTGAATCCGCCCTGCGAAAGCAATATAATACCGAGATCATTATACCAGTTGCTGCCTGGCAACGACAATGAAAAAATTCCGACTGCAAAGCCTTTGCTCACGAGAATCCGGGCCCACTTCTGTGTGTGTGCCGAGTTGATGTCGCTGAGCAAAAGGATTCTTTTCATGAGGATACAAATGTACATATTTCCCTGCATTTGCCTGCACAGCAGGTTCATGTTTTGACAGGGTCGACGCATTAAAATGCATTTGAATACCTCTGATTAATGCATCCGATGCCGACTTCAATCATGCAATGTTATGCAATTGAAACCCAGGTGACACAGAGTTTAAAGGAGTACGCACAGAGGTACACAGAGTAGATTTAATCTGGCAAAAGCCGATATCAATTACAGCAAAGTTAATTTGAAAGCGCGCTTTCAGAATTCATTTTGCGTAATTGATTAACACAACTACGTTGTTTTTTTTAAACGGCTTTTGCTTACTTTTTACTTTGTGCGACGTTGTGTAGAACTTCGAGTTACTTTGTGCAACTACGATTCCGGCTGTTTTTGTAAAGTTTAATGCGTTGACCCTAGTTCATGTTTTGCTCCGGAGTGTCGCTCCCTAAAAATCGTTACTTTTGCCTTTTATTTTTGCAGCCGAAAAGAACGAAATATTATGGGCGAAAAACTCAGGGATAAGATTAACCGGCATGACTTTCTGAAAAATGTCATGGTGCTGCTTTCCGGCTCTTCGATAGCCCTGGTGATACCGGTGCTCATTATGCCTGTTCTGACCCGGCTTTTTACCCCTGAGGATTTTGGAGTCTGGGGAACTTTTTTTGCCATTGTAGGCATTTTTTCAGTAATTGCCAACGGTCGCTATGAACTAGCGTTGTTGCTGCCAGCGAGAGACCGCAAGGCTTTCAATATGTTTGCCGGCAGCATTCTGATTGCCTTTTTTCTTTCGCTTTTATTGCTTTTTCCAGCACTGTTTTTCAGGTCCGACATCAGTGTGATGCTCGATATGCCCGATCTGGAGTCTTTGCTCTGGCTGGTTCCTCTGGCGGTTTTTACCAACGGCGTTATTCAGGCATGCAATTACTGGCACAACCGAAGTAAAAGATTTGGGGTTCTTTCGGTTGGAAGAATTGTGCAGAGTTCATCCACTGCAGTGCTTAACATCGGATTCGGCACAGCGTCGTATTTTTCCGGTGCAATGGTCATTGCTTCAATTTTCGGACAGATTCTTTTGAGCCTGTATTATCTTTCCAGAATCAGACTAAAACGACTGGGGCGCCTGGTCACATGGTCGCAGATTGGTAGTGTGCTGAAGGAATACAAAGAATATCCTGTGAAAAGTGGTGTCGGCATTTTTCTGAATATTCTGAAAGAACAGGCTCCGATTTTTTTACTTGGATTTTATTTTGACGTTGTAATTGTTGGTTTCTATTCGCTCATAATTCGCTTGTTCAATTCTCCGCTGTCGCTTGTAGCCGGCTCGCTGGGACAGGTCTATTATCAGAAGGCTGTTGAAATGAAAAACAATGGCCGCCGCGTTTTTCCTTTGTATATGAAAACCACAACACGCCTGTTTCTTGGGCTGGTTGCACCGGTGATCATCGTCATGTTGTGGGGTGATAATGTTTTCGGATACATTTTCGGAAACGAATGGACCGAAGCCGGAAACATTCTGGTTATTTTCACGCTCTATTATGCTGTTCGTTTTGTTGTTTCTTCGCAGAGCTCGCTATTACTTGTATTCAAAAAATTAAATATCGAAGTTCTGTTCAATGCTGTTGCGCTTGTTCTTCAGGTAGGAGCGCTGGTTATTGGCGGTCTGCGCAATGATTATTATTTATCTTTGTACCTGATGAGTATCACCGGAACCGTTATCTATGCTTTGCTGGGCTTGTATCTTTGGATATATTTGAAAAATATGAAATGAAAAGCTTCTTAAAAGGATTCTTGAATATGTTTTGTTTTATTCCCTGCATCAGGGACTACCACAAGCGTTGGAAACTTTTTGGGCGTGTGCCTTTGGGGATGTTGTGGATCAGCTGGAAGTATCGCAGAATTTACGGCATCAACCGGGGAGTGCGATTCCCGCTGCATTTCACTTCTCGCATCATTGGTATGAAGAATATCAAAATGTCATTTGATCCTACAACCATTGGCAGTTTCGCGTTGAGTGGTGATTGCTATTTTCAGGCCCTGAATGGTATTGTAATCGGGAAAAATTTTCTGTTTGCACCGGGGGTGAAACTGATAAGTTCAAATCATGGATTTGCTGACAAGAGCATCATCGAAAAAGCAGATCCGATTGTAATTGGCGACAATGTGTGGCTTGGAGCTGGAGTTATTATTCTGCCGGGTGTTGCTGTTGGCAATAACGTGGTGGTTGGTGCGGGCAGCGTTGTAACTAAATCATTTCCTGACAATGTGATCATTGCTGGAAATCCGGCGCGTGTGATTCGTCAAAACGAGCCTTTACCTTGAATTCAACAATTATAAACGGCGTAATTTTTCCGTATGACACATTTCCTGTTTGTATATTGTAAACGCAGTCTGATATGATTATGCAGTTTGAAATTGGCTGGATAATGAGCATTTCAGCATTGCTTCTGTGGTATATATTGTTGCCGGGAATGGCCATGCAATTGTTGTTTTCCAGAGATTTACCACTAACGGCAAAGGCCGGTAATTCTTTCACTGCCGGATTCGTATTATTTTCAATCATTGCATTTGCCGGCTACCAATTTGGTTTCAGCTTTGAGGTGATTCATCTCATTTATTTCATTGTAACTCCGTTGGTTTTATTGATTGCTTTTTTCAGTTGGAGAAAGCGAAATACAAAGCGGATTGGTTCATTGATGTCCCTGATTTCGCCAGAAGTAATTGTTGTTCTGATTGCAGCTGTTGGTGGATTTTTCGTTTCGCTTTATTCGGGCTGGTTCCCACGGGGCGATGCCGCCATCCATCTGCAGGTAATCAGGAACATGATGTCGGAAGGAGTGGTTTGCAATGCTTATTACAGTCTCCCGGGAAATCCGATCATACCTGATCATGCATACGATACATACTATGTTCTGCTTGTAATGATTTCGCGGTTTTCGGGGCTCGAACTCTCCATTGTATGGCATTATTTGTCGCCTGTTTTATCTTTCCTGATTCCTTTTGTTCTTTACAGTCTCTTGCATTCATTGTCTGCAAGCAGGTCTGTAAAAATATTTTCACTGATTTCTTTTTTCTTCCTCTCGTTGTATTATTGGCAGATTCAGTACGGTTCCGTTTTCGACACCATGGTTTACCCAAACAGAGTCTATTTGTGGCTGATGCTGCCCGTTGCGTTCTCCATGCTTTTTACTTACATGAACACCCGGAAATTGCTTAATGTTGCGGGAGCAGCACTTTCAGTTGCAGCGATGCTTTTGGTTCATCAGAATGGGTTTCTGTTTTTCGTGATAATTGCTACGGGGGTTTTATTTATTAATGTTTTATCAAGAGGGTTTTCGCAGCAAGACAATAAAAAAATTCTGACTGTAATTGGGCTAACCATTCTGGTATCGGCTCCATTGCTTTGGTTGAAGCTTATTCCAAATTTCAATTACATTCATGAATCATCGTCGCAGATATGGCATAATCATTACAAGTTTTTCTATCTGAGCGAAAACCTGTTTGCCTTTTCCGTGAAATCATATTACAAATTTGGAATGTTGCTGGCTCTGGCTGCAACTTTTTATTTGCTTTTCAGGAGCCGCAAAGCTGACGCCAACAGGTTGATGATCAATTTTGTTGCTTCAGGTTTTCTTGCAGCTTTTCTCATTGTCTTCAACCCTTTTGTTGTGCCATGGCTCAGCGATTTGATTTCATATGTAGCCATTATCCGTATGCTACGCATGCCTATGTATTTTTTAATGGGCGGACTTGTCTTGTCAATGATTTATAAGTACCTTTTAAATAAATATCCGCAACTTTTTACAGCATGGAAACAGAGGCTGGCTGCGGTTTTGCTGGTTTTGATTTTCACTGGCAGCGTGTTGCTGAAAGTTTCGGCAGGGACTTCACAACATGAGTTGCCACTGGTTTTTGAATTAAAAAATATTATTCAGGAGAACAGCGTGGTGTTGTCCGATCCGCTTACAAGCACCGATATTGCTGAGTTTCACAAGATACATTCATTGGTGATTCAGTTCAACGGAGCCGTCGATCTTGTTGACATGGAGGACTGCAAGCGCGATGTGGACCGTTTGCTCAACGACAGCATCTCCGCCGGAGAGGCATCAGCCATCATTGGTAAACATGACGTTGATTTTGTTGTTGTGAATAGCAGCGTGAGCGAGCCCGTATTTAGATTTGAAAATTATTCAGACAGATTCAGCGAAGTGTTTAATAAGAATGAAATTAAGGTTTACCGAGTTCTAACTAATCAGCCCCGGTCATGAAAAGTGCTATTCAGAACAATCGCTCGGTACTGTTTTTATCTGCGAATGATTTCAAAGATAAATCGATTCAGGTAATCCGCAAAACACCGGAAGCCTTTGCTGCTGCTGGTTGGAATGTGGTTTACATTGTCGCCCGCGATTACAGCAAAGCCGGAAATTACTATTATGAGAAGGAAATAAATCCGGAAGGAATCGAAGTGATTCGTTTTCCGATGCCACTATCGTGGTTCCGGAATAATATCCGCTGGCATTTTTTACAGACGCTGTTTTCGCAACTGGCGGGCTGGCTAACTATTTTCAGACTCGCCCGCAGAGCGCGTAAATACATGAAAAATGCGAATGCGAAATTCGATGTTATTTATGGCTACGAAGTCCATGGTGTGTGTGCTGTGGCCTGGCTGGGTTTCTGGGGACGGCTTGGAAATATTAAAGTCATTTCGCGCTTTCAGGGCACATGGATGGCGAAGTACATTCGTGAAAAAAACTGGTTGAAGCGATTACTGAATATCGATGATGTGATTGCGCTAAAAAGCAGAGCCGATCTGTGCATTATGACCAACGACGGCACTGAAGGCGATTTTGCAATGAAGAAACTTCGCAGCAGAGCGCTTCACAATCTTAAATTCTGGATCAACGGAGTCGATGAGCAGAAGTTGTCTGCAGAGCATTTTGCCGACCTGAAAAACAAGTACAATCCCGATGGCAGCAAAAGGGTTGTACTGTCGGTAAGCCGCATGGAACAATGGAAAAGAGTCGATCGGATTATTGATGTAATTTCTTATCTTGTCAAAGAACTCGGTTACATGGATATTCTGTACATTGGAGTAGGAGAGGGCGCTTTACTGAAGCAATATCAGCAGGAAGTCCTGACCAGCGGCATGGAAAAGTTTATTGTGTTTACAGGTGGTGTTCCGAATTCTGAAGTGAACAAATATCTCAATCTGGCCGATGTTTTTATTTCGACCTATGATCTTTCGAATGTCGGAAACCCGCTTTTGGAGGCAATCCGCGCTAATAAAATTATTTTCACACTCAACAACGGCACTACCAAAGAATGGATTGAACACGGCCGAAACGGTTTTATTTACAACGTTGATAACCACCTGATCGAAAACATGGCGAAGGATATGCTGCGTGTTTGTAATGATGCGGATATCCGAAAGCATATCCTGAGCGAGATTGCAGCAACAGAACACGAAAAACTTTGGTCATGGGAGCAGCGCTTCGCTGCAGAACTCGATGCCGTGGAAAAATTATTTGTAACAAATGAACAGTAAACAGAAAATTGCTGCGTGGGTCATTTTCACAGCTGTTATAGGCCTCGGCATTAGCTATGGGCCGCTGTATCTGTTTCATATTGCCGCACTTTTATTTTCAGTTGTTTTAATTTTTGATTTTGCATCCTCCTCATTTTTTTTGCGGAAAGACTTGATGAAGAAACACACGCGTGTGGACTTCGGAAATATTTTCGTGGTGATGTTGGTCTGGTATACGGTCACCCTCGTCTGGTGCGCCAACAGAGAAATGGCGCTGTATTATCTGTTCTACATTGCCAATGGAATAATCATAATTATGGCTTTCAGCTATGCTGTAAAAAGTGTAGCAGACCTGAATAAAATATTACAGATTGTTGGCGTTATTTTTCTTTGCGAGATGTTGCTGGCACTCTTCGAAGGTTTTACCGGCATTCAATGGCCCATCTCGCCCTATTCGGAATGGGTTGTGTTTTTCAGGCGCGAAGTAGGGTACAATATAAATCTGTCACCCGATATTATTAATGCTATTTCTCATACACCGACAGGGTTTCGCTGGAACCCGAACGATCTCTCGGCCGCCATGCTTGTGGTGCTGCCATTTTTCATGTTTTATCGACGGATATTTATTTGCATAGCGGGATCAATTGCTGCGGTGATGATAATTTTTCTCACCGGCTCACGTGGTGCCTTGATTGGGCTGGCATTGATGGCTGTTGTATTTGTGTTTTTGTATCTAAAGCGCAGGCATGTTTTATGGGTTTTGAGTGGAGTCGCTGTTGTCTCTATTGCATTTGTACTGAGCCTGCCGTCAATTCAGAAACATTATACGGTGAAATATACCGAAGTATCAACCACCACCGATGCACTGGGTAAATATTTGTTCACCGACCACGAGCAGGTGAACGATACGTCATCGATTGCCATCCGGCAGAATCTCGTCTCCAACGGAATCGAAGCGCTGCAAGAAAGCTATGGACTTGGCGTTGGAGCTGGTAATTCAAAGGTTGTTCAGATGAAAAACAACAACACCCACAACGTCTACAGCATGCACAATTTCTGGGTAGAAATTCTGGTTGAGGCCGGTGTATTGTTTTTTATTTTATGGTGCGTTTGGTACTTTCTCCTTACCCGGCGTCTGTATCTGATATTTAGAAGCACTGATTCTCCCGGAATCAGGTATTTTTCAAAAGCCTCCAGTCTTTCACTTATCGGAATGACCATTGGTATGATAAGCATGAGCTCAGCTATTTATTTCTTCCCGATGTACGTATTATTCGGCGTTTGCTTTGTCACCATTCAATTATCCCGGCCAAATACTATCCTTCGAAGGGATTTGAACACTTCGAGGGATTTTTAACCGGCCGGAACGGTGGAATGTCGTAACAAGAGCCCCATAATAAATAAGAGAGCAGACAATTCAAAAACACATAACAGCCATTGTATTCAAACATGATTTTTGAGTTCAGGCACATATGTATTACTTTTGCAACATGAAGATATTCATCATCGGTTATATGGCTTCGGGGAAATCGAAATTCGGCAGGCGACTTGCAAGTGCGCTTGGGAAGCCATTTATAGATCTTGATCAGGTGATTTTCGATCGGACCCAACGCACTTCCGGTGATTGGATTCGTGAGTTTGGCGAAGATAAATTCAGGCAGACAGAGTTGCTGTGCTTGTTGCATTGTCTGGAGCAGGACGATTTTGTTATGGCTACCGGGGGTGGCACTCCATGCTTTTTCGACAATATGGATCGTCTAAACAAAGAAGGAGTAACGATCTGGCTCAATACTCCTTTTGGCAGAATTCTTCACCGACTCAGAAACAGAAAAGGCGACCGGCCATTGGTAGCAATGTTTGACGGGAATATTGACCGGGATGCGCTAGAGCAACATTATTCAGGTCGGTTACCATTTTATTCCAAAGCAAAAATCGAAGTAATAGATGTCGATATGCCTGCTGTCATTGCAGAAATCAGCAAGTTTTAAACTTTGTCCGTTTCCGTATCCTCAGTATTTACCATTTCCCGGAATCTCAATCCTCTGATTAAAAGGAATATTATAATCCCTGAAGACATGGTATTGAAAATGACGCGGGACACTGGATAAATTGATACTCCGAGAAAGTGTGAAAATGTAATCAGAATATAGAGTAAAATGAAAAACAGAACAAAATAGGTTATTCCTGAAAGATTCATTTGTTCGTTGAGCGAATAACGGTTTTCAATCTGGCGTCTGCACCTTCGCAACTCGAATAGTAACAATATGAAATACACAACGAACTGGGCATGAATAACTGTATAAACACCAATCCGATAAACTAAACGGATAAAATTCAGTAGTGGTAAATCGGACAAGTCATGCAGATTTCCTGTTGTATAATCATATTGTACTGAAGCTGGTTCAAACCAAAACATCATTAACATCCAGAAAAAAATTACGGCTGGCGCGTAATGAACGAGCTTATGAACTGAATGATTTTTTGAACGCCCGGTTATCGAAGTCAGATAAATATAAAAGGAGGGCAGTATCGAAAGAGTAACTGGTAATGAAAGAACATACAAAACCGGGATAATCTGATGGAGCCCGCTGTTGAAAAGCATCGACATCAGATAGAATGAAGAAAGAAAAACAAAAAATATACTCAGCTGAACGTGCTGTTTCTCTTTGCTGCTACGGTACAACCACAAAAATAACACTGCAGAGAAAATACTTTCAGCAACCGGAATCAGACTGAATATATAATCGATTATGCTCATCGGTTTATTTACGGCAGCAAAGATATTACAAAGAATTTCTCTGTCAAATTTTTGAATAGTCCGTGTGGATGTCTCAAAACGACAGCTTCTGCAAACATAATATTCCATCGTCCGATGGCGACGAAGGAGGCAGAGGATATGGAATCGTTATGTTTGCAGCAAAACCGACAGCTGGTCCGCCCTCTGGCGGAATTCCATGTTCTACGATGCTCTCCGGTAGTTTATCACACTATGGAGTGAATAGAATAACGGTTTTGCTTTTTTGTTGATTGCTAAATGATTTTCAGCTTAAAGCGCCTGTTCATAGGCCCCTTGAAAAAATCCTGCGCTGGATTTCACAGACTGATGGCAATGTTTTTTTTCAAAATGTTTCCCCATTAATTTTTTATCACTCACGTAAAAGCGTAATGCAATTTTCAAATCCGATGATATTTCTAATGATCTATGGGATAATGCTTTGAACGCAACCGGATGCATGAACGAGCCAGTGGTCACCATTTTGGCGCTTGCATATGTAGTGGCAGGGTACAAACCTTTACCAGCTATTTCTTTGGTAGTTATATTTGTTCCGGTAAGAATTTCCGGCTTCACAACAAAACATAAAACAGAAATTGTTGTAACCGAAAACAAAACAGGCCATATTAAATTCCGCATTCGTCGCATTAGTAATATTTACTTTCGTTGTTCAATGACAAAAGTACCTTTAATTGCTTATTAAAATCGATATACGGCAATACTGTAAGCTTGTTAGTGGTGTAATAATTTGGTTGTTCGAGTATTTGCTTTTGTAACTGTATGAAAAACAAATAAATATCCAATCTTTTTTTGCAAAGCAGACACATTTATTTGTGACGAATGGGGTAGATTATGGACGAATAAACAAGTAAAATATAGTGTTTCCCTTTTTACTACAATAATTCGAAAATCGTTAAAATAAAGGATATCAAACAGTTATGATTTATGCCTGATTTGTCTTTGAATTTTAAAATTCAGTATTTTTACAAAAAAAATATGCGTCTGCTTTTTACTTCCTTTATTTGTTTGCTATCACTTTTGAGTAGCGCTCAAAACAAATACTGGGTTTATCTCACCGACAAAGACACAACAGGTTACGACCCTCTTGAATTTTTTGATTCCAAAGCTATTGAACGTCGGGTCGTGAATGAAATTCCAGTCTGGGATTACTCCGATATTCCTGTTAATCAGCAATATGTGGCGGTTTTAGCTCAAATGACCGATAGTGTCAGGTATTCCTCGCGGTGGTTCAACGCCGTTTGTTTGTATGCAACCGATAATCAGATTGATAACATTCGGACATTGTCGTTTGTCAAAAAAATTGAACCCGCCGGAAATGGGCATTTTGTCGCAGCAGAAGACTCTCCAACAACTGTTATTTACGGTGGAGCGCCTGGCTTACAGGGCAAACAGCTCAGTTTGATGGGGACTGAAATTTTCCGCGAAGCGGGAATCACCGGCAAGGGAATCCGGGTTGCCATATTCGACGGAGGTTTTCCAAACGTTGATGTTTTGCCTTGTTTCAAACACGTTCGCGACAACAACCGAATCATCAAAACATGGGATTTTACTCGTAATAAGGAAAATGTGTATGGCTTTAGCTCGCACGGAACCACGGTTATGTGCTGCATTGCGGGAATTGATACTGCTGGCGATCCTTTTGGAATGGCGACTGATGCTGAATTTCTGCTCGCCCGAACCGAGGTCAATGCTGAGCCCTTTTCCGAAGAAGAAAACTGGGTGGCTGCGCTTGAATGGGCCGACCAGAACGGGGCCGATGTTGTAAACAGCAGCCTCGGCTATACTTTTCACCGTTATTTCCCTTATGAAATGGATGGTCAGACATCGTTTGTTACTCGCGGGGCCAATATGGCTGCTTCGAAAGGAATACTGGTGGTGAATGCAGCCGGCAATGAGGGCGATGGCGACTGGAAATACATTGGGGCGCCTGCCGACGCCGATAGTATTTTATCGGTTGGTGGTGTAGATCCTTACTCTGGCTATCACATCAACTTTAGTTCCTTTGGCCCTACTGCCGACGGACGTCTGAAACCCAATGTCTGTGCGGCCGGACAAGTATATGCCTACGGCAAAAAAGGTACGGGTGTGCATTACGGAACTTCATTTGCGTCGCCACTGACAGCGGGATTCGCAGCTTGTGCTATGCAGGCAAAGCCCGGTGTGAAAGCTTATGACATGTTTCTTGAAATTCAGAAATCGGGACATCTTTACCCATATTACGATTACGCGCACGGCTATGGAATTCCGCAGGCATCGTATTTTATGAATATTGAGGTGGAATCACTGGCCGACATTGACATTTTGCTTGCTGACACGTCTGTAATCGTTTCTGTGGTAAAAGATCCGACCGACAGCACTGAAAATAATTACTGTTATGTGCATTGCAGCAAACCTGATGGAAAATTGATTTGGTACAAGGTTATTTCTGTATCTGATTATGAAGTGCTGCGCATGAACCGGAGCGACTTTCAGCCCGGCGATATTCTGAGAGTACATTATAGCGGATTGAACGAATCCTATAAATTCTAAAAACATTGTCATGAAAAAAATATCATTTTCTTTTTTGTTTCTTTTGATTGTTTTAGCCTCTATGGCTCAGTACCCTGTTGTTGACGAAACGGTCACTCCTTACGACACTTTGCGTCCGGACAATGGCCCGAATGGAAAACGTTTTTTCAACTCCTTCGTAGGCTGGCACTTTGCCATTCCAACTGAAACCAATGATGCTGCTACCGTGCAGCCTTTTTCATCCTCAGGTGTTCGAGTCGGCTGGATGTGGAAACATCGCGTAAGCAACTTTTTTTCCGTTGGATATCTGCTGGATTTTGACACGTACAATTATTCATATGCGCAGAATGATACCAAGACGTTCCCGGATTCACTAAAGCATAAATCTCAGAGTATTAGTGTTATGACATTAGGAACCGGGTTGTACTTCCGTTTTAATTTCGACACAAAACGGGGCAATTATATTGGCCATTATCTCGATGCAGGAGGTTATGCTGACTGGAATTTCAATCGCACTCTGGCGACGAAAGATGAAATTGATTTTAATCAGATCGAACGCAACAGAATAAGCCGCCTGCATTATGTCGAGAAATACCAGTATGGCTTGTATGCTGCCATTGGCATTAACAAATTCACCATTTTCGGCCGATACAGAATGAGTGATATTATCAAACAGCCCTTCCATTCAGCCGAACTACCGCGGCTTACCGTTGGTATCGGGCTGTGTCTGTTTTAAAACAATCAGGTTTTAATGAGTCAAAAGCTTAGTGTGTGATATCAGTCTTTGAGAAAGAATCTTGCACTGGCTGCTGGTCTCGTTTCTCCGTTAAGTGTGAACAAAACGTTTTCCAGATAAATTTTTTTCAGTGATGCGTTTTTAAGCGCACTCAACATTCCATCGTTCAGACGGTTGCTTTTTGTTGCAATGGTAATCAGATCTCCGTCGGAATTCATATAAGTAAACTCAAAGGATTCAACCTCAAATAATTCAACCGATTGTGAAACACCGATCACGGCCACAACCGGATTAGCTGCAATTTCCTGTCGTGAAATGGTATCGGTTGTCTGCCCAGCAAGTGAGATTTTGTAGGTGTTCTGAGCATTGAGGTTCAGTGAAGACATTGTGGCAAATGCTGCGACGAAAAACATGAATAGTTTCATAATGTTGAGTTATTTTGAGACAAATATAAATAAAAATATTTACAATTCCTCGAAGGGTTACCCTTCGAGGAATTAAATAAATCTACCGGTCAAACGATAATCTTTTATTGTAAAGAATTTTATCGTCGGCAACCAGCTTCAGGTAATACACCGGATCGGAATAGACTTCGGCATCATACTCGAAATTGAGCGTCTGGTGACCTTCAACGGGGCCGTTATACATTTCGCGAAGCAGAATGCCATCTTCGCTGTAAAGTGCCCAGACAACCATTATTTTGTGCTTCATATTGAATTCAACTTCACCGCCAACAGTCACTTTGTGCGGCTTTACCTGATAATCGTATAAATATGACTCATCGGCGGGGATTTCCTCGATTTTTTTTCCGGTAAGCTCGGATAAATATTTCTGCAAAATGGCTGCCTGAGAGGTGTCGAGCGATGAAACCCCATAGAGCGGTTCATCGTCGATGAGTGTCCACATGGCTTGTTGTCCGGCGGGAGACCAGAATTTGTTTTTCTCGATAAACTGAGCAAGTTTTACAATTTTATCAGCTGCCATTTTATCGGGATTGTAATGACAGGTTCCGCTGGGCGCATGATCGCTTTGTTCCATGCACATGCCGCGCAGGTTTATCTGTTTCGTTTGTCCTGGCTGCAGCGTGGCGACTATGGATTCAGTGATTACAATATTCTGATAGGACGAATCCGTTGCAACGAAAACAAATCCGGCCGGAATCTTCACATCGAGCTTTGTTTTAGCAGCATTCACGAGGCGAATAGCCAATGGCAGCGCGTAATGCACACTCGAATCATTGCCAATGGTATAGCATTTTATGCTACCGGATTTTTGCAGTTCCGAAATCATTTGTGCATGCGAAACAAAGGCTGCAAGCAGTATTACTGCGAAGATGATGGTTCTCATGGCTTAGGGTTTTTGTGAATAAATGGCTCAATAGAATATCAACGGGAAATCTGGTTGAAATATTTTATTTATCCCGAATCCAAATTTTCCGGAAGCTGCAGATTTGCCTGAACCGAATATTTGTTTCACCCGGTTTTCAAATTGTTGCTATTTTTGAGCATTATTTAAACTGCTATGGGAATTACAGAAAAAATTGCGTTGTGGGCAACTGCCTTTATTGCTTCAACAGGATATGTTGGCATTTTTATTTTGATGGTGATGGAAAGCATGGTGCTTCCAATACCCAGTGAGGCCGTGATGCCTTTTGCAGGTTTCAATATTGTGGATGGCAATTTGACCTGGGCAGGAGTTATTATTGCTTCAACACTTGGAAGTATTGTTGGTTCTATGATTTCCTATTACATCGGCTATTATGGCGGAAAGCCATTCATAGCGCGCTTTGGAAAATATTTGTTGCTGAATCAGCACCATCTGGAAATGTCGGAAAAATTCTTTGCGAAACGTGGAGAAATCACCATTTTGATTGCCCGTTTTATTCCAATTGTTCGACATCTTATTTCAATCCCGGCCGGATTCGGGAAAATGAATATTCCAAAATTCATACTCTTCACTACTATTGGTGCGGGTATATGGAATACATTTCTCACCTGGGTTGGGTTTATCCTTCGCGAAAACTGGGAAGAGGTGATGAAGTATTCGCACGTGATTGATATCGTTGTGCTGGCTGTACTGGGCGGAGCGGCTTTATTTTATCTGTACAAGATTATTAAAAGCAGAAGAAGCTCAAAAAATCTGGCGGAATAACCAAAAACATTTTTTACGATGAAAATCAGCATCGACATTTCATATTACCCGCTGACAGAGGAATTCAAAGTACCAATAAAAAAATTTATTGCGCAATTGAATTCTTACAGCGAAATCTCAGTGAAATCAAACGGCATGAGCACCCAGGTGTTTGGTGAATATGGCGATGTGATGCGCATTATCACTGCCGAAATCGAAAAAGCAATGGAACTGCCACACAGTATTTTCATTTTAAAGATGGCCAATGCTACCCTTGACGAGGATTATGTTGCGCAATAAATGAACGAAATTCTGAACTATATAATCACCAACTGGTTTGAGCTTGCTGCAGCTGCACTTGGCATCATTGCTGTTTTTCTGCAGATACGCATCAATTCGTTTTTTTGGATTATTAGTATTCTGAATGTAACCATGTACATCTGGGTGTACGCCTCGCAGCGCTTATATGCTCTCATGATTCTGATGGTTTATTATGTTGGCATGAGTGCCTATGGCTGGTATACCTGGCGTTTTGGCGATAAGCGCGGCAACAAAGCATATAAGCTCAGAATTTCACATACAAAATTGCGAACATGGATTTATACAGTTATTTCCGTCTTTGTTTTGTTCATGCTAATTGCTCTGCTACTGTATAATTTTACCGATTCAACAACTCCACTACTCGATGGCCTTGTTACGGCACTCAGCTTTTCTGCCACATGGATGCTGGCCCGCAAGAAAATTGAAAACTGGCTTATATGGCTGGTTGTAGATGTGATTTCATGCTATCTGTATTTTTCGCAAGAGATGTATCCAACACTGGTTTTGTATATTTTTCTTTGTGTAATGGCTGTGGTCGGTTATTTTTCATGGCGAAAAAAGATGAAGCATGTTGATGCATGATGCCATTCGTATTGCTGTGACAGGCCCTGAAAGCACTGGTAAATCAACCCTTGCGGAATATTTGGCTGCAAAATTTGGTGGAGTATCTGTTCCGGAATACGCCCGTGAATATCTTGAAAAACTCGGACGTGAGTATAATTTTGACGACATTCTGAAAATTGCACAGCAGCAGATTCTGAATGAAGACAATGCAGCCATTGAAAACAAACTTGTATTTTGTGATACGGAATTGCTCGTAACCAAAATCTGGTGCGATGATAAGTTTGGTCATTGTCACTCCTGGATTATTGATGAGTTGAATAAAAGGAAATACGATCTTGTTCTTTTGTGCAATATCGATTTACCGTGGGAACCCGATCCACAGCGCGAAGATCCTCACCGTCGCGAACATCTGATGACGCTTTATCAAGAGCAGGTAGTGGAATATTATGGCAATGTAGCAGAGGTCATTGGAGAAGGAGAGGACCGCCTGCAATTTGCCAGCAAGATTGTTGAAGAATTATTGCGAAACAAATCCTGTTTATGAAAACAACCAATGTAAGTCTTTTCCTGATTGTCTCAGTTTTATTATTATTCTCATCATGCGGTGGTAAGCAGCGTGCAGGAAGCAGTGATGCCGATGATTCGCTGTCCGCAAAAAATGAATGTGTGAAAGAAACTTCACTTACGCTGTTTGTTGACAAAAAAGGATTGAAAGAGAACAAGGGATTTATTACTGGCGATAGTGTATTTGCCATTAATAAACAGAAATTTATTTTCACGAATGATTCTGTTGCGGAAATTTATTTGGATGGGATCGTGAAATTGGCTTCAGGAGCGGAGGATAAGGTAAGTATAGCCATATCCCTGTATACAAAAAATGGGATTAAAATAAATCCCGGGATCTACAAAAACATGGATTTCGATAATGATTATTTTGCCAAGGTCAGCTTGCAAACCGAGGCCGGAACAATCTGGTTCAACTGGGCCAGCGGTATGCCCGATCCCGGCGCAATAACAATTAATCAGATCGACAGAAATACTGTTTGTGGTTCCGTTCACCTCAATGTCGACAAGCCCGACAACAATTCAATCGGAATTGTAAAGCTCAACGGGAACTTTTATATTGAGAAATAGAACTTACGAAGGCGAAAAACAATTCAGCCTATTTTGTCGCAGCTTTGTTTTCGAAATCATTCATCTGCAAAGATTCAATTTTATCATCGAAGCGCAGTGTCTGGATTTGCCAGATTTTATCGGGTTTGTACAGAATGAATGTGAAGAAAAGTGGCTGTCGTTTATATCTGACCATGTAGGTGCCAATTGCCATTGAAGGGCCCAGTTCTTTTACAACAACGGGATCGAATCCGTAATAATCACCAATGACCGCAACCGCAGTTGCAAGTTTTAATTTAATAGCGGTTACCTGCTCAGAATTGGGCTCAAGATAGGGATTGGTAGAGAATATGTAGTCAATCGCTTTCTCCGGTCCGTCGCCTTTGTAAATCGAAAAGAATTTATCAATGACACCCTGATAGGTAGATTCCTGCGCAGTCAGTTGTATGATCGGTGCCAGCAAAAGCAAAGCAATGATTAGTTTTTTCATTTAGGTCAGTTTTAAAATTTCTTTATCATCTGGTTTTTTCTTTTTCCAGCGTTTGTGCGACCAAAGCCAGCGCGAAGGCTGTTGTCTGATAGTCTCTTCGAGCAATTGCGCGTAGCGTGCGGTTATTTGTCCTTCCGGAAGATCTTTGCCACTCTCTGTTATAGGGATAAGTTCCACCTCGTAATAACCGCGCTTTGTCTTTATTACTTTAGTAAAAACCACAGCCAGTCCGAATTTGCGTGCATAAATCTCAGGCCCGTGCAGGAATCCTGTGGTCTGGTGCAGAAATTCCAGCCAATACGCTTTGTCAAGCTGAACAGGCGACTGATCCGAAGCCATTATAAAGGCACATGGCTGCTGAGCCATATTGCGAAACATGAGCCCCGTGTTTTTTAGTGGAACAACATGATAGCTGTTGCGTTCCCGCGATTTGCGGATAAACGCATCAATCCTCGTGTTCCGCATGGGTTTATAAATGGCAAAAACTTTATGCGGAAATACTTCTCCGAAAACACCGGTGGTCCATTCCCAGTTATTGAAATGTGCCATATTGAGAATGACGCTTTTTCCCTCTTTGTAGTATTGCTCCATCAGTTCCGGATTCAATACCTTATAGCGTTTTTCAAGTTTTCGGCGCGTCATTTTGTAACCTTTCCCAGCTTCGAAAAGCATGTCGGCAAAATAACGATAGAATTGTCTGATAAGCTTCCGGATTTCTTTTTCATCTTTTTCCGGAAAAGCAGTCTGGAAATTCCGCATTACTACTTTGCGGCGATAGCGGATAACGCGATGAAGCAGAAAAGCGTTTATATTGCAGAGTCCGTACATCAGCCAGAATGGCATAATCCGGATCAGCGTCTGCATGAAAATGAAAACAACATACTGAAACATGACGCTAAAGTACCATTTTTTTCAAAGAAATTATTAACCCCGCATGAATACATGGAATAATTTGTATATTCGTGACTTCAACAATTTTGAGAAGTGCAGGCAAGTTGGATTAATGAAAAAGACCAGAACTTTTATGAAGGTTAGTTGCATTATGTTATTCGTGGCACTGATTATTAGCCCCCTACAGCGGATTTTTAGTCAGGAAATGTGGGGAGTTGTCAATAGCAATTATGCGGGCATCAACTCCAATTTGATTAATCCTGCCGGCATGGTAGATTCAAAATACTGGCTCGATATAAACATTGTCACGCTCGATGCATTTGGCGAAAACAACAGTCTGTATGTACCGCACGAAGAGCTTTACTTTCTTGAAATTTTGTCGCCAGCGGTTGATTTTGGCGAGGAATCACCGATACTGAAAGACACTTACGATAAAGAGCGAAAACTGCACGCAAACTTCAGTACTCGCATTGAATTGCCTTCATTCATGCTGTGCAAAGGCGACCAGGCTTTTGGGTTCCAGCTGTCGGTGCGCGGCGCCGGCAGCACCCGGGGAATTGAACATCATACCTCGAAATTTATTTATGAAGGAATTGATTTCGAACCACAGCATGATGAATTTTACGAATTGCGAAAAATGAAGACAGCGGCCTTGTCGTGGGGCGAAATTGCCCTTAGCTATTCAAAAGCATTTACAACTTTTTCTTCGACTTATATGGCCATCGGTGGCACGCTAAAGAAAACAATGGGGCTGGGAGGTTCCTTCTTCAATGTTCCTTATGCGAATTATATCATTTATGATGATTCTACGCTATCGGTCGAGGAGCTTGATGCGCAATACGCTTCGTCGATGCCCATGGATTATTCAAATAATGAATACACCACCGATCATGGGCTCACGCTGGGTGGCGGTTGGGCTGCCGATCTGGGTTTTGTATTTCAGAAAAAACGCGATGGAAATGGATTTATGCGGGTGCGTCAGTTGTGTGCCCAGAAGTGGAGTTCATACAAATACAAAATCGGTATCAGCATTCTTGATCTTGGATATGTCAAATTTCGCGACAATGCATTCGTTTATTCGTTCGATAATGCGCAGACTTATTGGCCTGGTTTTGATCGTTTCGATCCTCAAAATGTAGATGGCTTTACATCCGGATTCAATACTCATTTTGCACACACCGCTGAAGCTGATGAAAGAGAGTTCACCATTGGTTTGCCAACTGCTGTATCGCTGCAATATGAGTGGCATCCGGCAGGATACTGGTTTTTCAATACTTCGTTTGTTTATCCAACGCCGGTGTTTAAGAATTCAGTAATACGACCCACGCAACTCAGCTTTACGCCGCGATTCGAAAAACGCAGGTTTGAACTCAGCATCCCTTTGTCTGTTTACGAGTGGAACCGGCTGCGTGCTGGACTTGCCGTAAGGATTTGGAACCTGACCATTGGTACAGATTATTTCTCTTCCTGGACCGGCTGGTTCGATTTTTACGGATCCGACATTTATGTAAGCTGGAAAATGAGTTTTGCCAAAGGACATTGTAAGAAAGGACGCTCAGACTTCCACAAAGGCAAACGCTATTACAAAGATGCCTGCCCGGATTTCTGATTACTTCGTGGGTTCAAAAACCTCAAGAGATAGCTGATCCACCAGCACTGATCCTCCAGCCATGTTCCACACAAATGTCCTGAAAATATCACTCTTGTTTCTTACTTCAGGCGTCAGGTAATCAAATTTCACTTCGTTCCATACACCTGGCTTCAATTCCATGCGTGGACTCTCAATAGTTCTGTATTGATAGGGAAATCCTTTATGCGAAAAGTGTAAAACCAAGGCTACCTTGAGCGAATCGGGTGGGGTAACGGGAAATATTTTAGCACGAACTCTCAGCCATGCATGATCTTTCTTCGTTAGTTCGGAATATGGAATCTCAATAACCGGAGTGTATGGAGATGCTGAATCAATCAGGCAATAGCGCTGGCCGTCAGCCGGAATAACCGAATCAATAATTGTGTCATCCTCAAAACTGAGTTGTTTATTCAGGGTGCTTTTATACTCCTGTTCGTTGTCGAAATTGTTGATTTCATATCTGCGTCGGTCGATGAGCAGGAGCTCTTTTTCTTTATCACTTACTGAAGTCGATAAAAAAGTACTGAAATAATATTCTCTGGTCATGCGGTCTCCATCCAGTATTCCGACATGAAACTGCCATATCTGAAATATGTTGAGGAAAACCAAAAAGACAATTACCAGCGAAATTGCAGACTTTAAAATTATTTTTCTTCCAGCCACCCATGTGAGAAAGAACCCCAGCGGAATGCTCATCACTGCTAATGCCGGCACCAGCGAGCGTTGACTGTACGATTGTGCATACCACCACGTAGACCAGCACGAAACCAGATACAGATTGAAAATTGAGTAAGCCAGCAGAGCCCAGAATATTTTTCTGTTTTTATTAAACAGTACAATGAATCCTGAGAAGGCAAGAATCATGATGGGTGTGTAAATCAACCACCCTTTTCTGAAACTAAACAAAACTTCGGTGATGTAGGGTGAAAAAAACTCCATTCCCTCACCTGGATTGGATCCATAACTGTAATACAAAAAGTGACCGGTGTGCAATTTCCAGTACAGCAGCTGGCAGAAGCCCAGCGCCAGCACAATGAAGCCGAACACCGCCATCTGTCCAAAATGATTAAATATAGTTTTGAATTTTTCCTGCAATGCTTTCCACGAATCAACACTCCATAAGGCAGGAATGGCAAGTATTACAATTTCTGTCGGGCGGCTAAGTATTGCAAGCCCGCATACCAGGCCAAGAAAGACGATAAATTTCAGTCGGAATGTTTCGTGCCATCTTACAGTGAACCACAAAGCCATACAATAGAGGGCAAACAAATAATTGTGCGACATCGCATTTTGCCCGTACATGCCTATGTGTGGCAGAAAATTCGTAGCAATGACAATCAATAGCAGCGTGATTGCAGTAATTCTGTCGCTCAGATATTTCAAAAGCACTTTCCCTAAAAACCAGAGTCCTGCAATGGAATAAAGAATTCCTCCGATCAATAAAGAAAACTGATAGGGGAAAGAATAGCCATCAGCAGCGTAGCCGAGATATGGAGCCAGAAAGTGCGCAATAAAGAAAAATGGAGAAAACAAGATGGCCATTCCCATGGAGTACTTCATCACATAAGTGCCATCCTCCAGCATCGATGCCTGATAGAATGTTGAGCTGTTGCCGTATTGCTGCAATAATGAATTTACCTGGTCAAAATTATGAATGCTCAGATCGTTATAAATAAAAGTCTGCGGAAGGTAAAGATAGTATCCGTAAACATCATAGCAGATAATCTGGTTGGGAAAAAACATCAAGTTGCTGATGACTAAATATGCGGCTAAAAGCAAAAATAAAAAAAGTGAAACCGGCGAATTATTTTGTTTCATTGGGATAATTCTTTGAATGCAAATGTAGATTATTTGTGCAAATTATCAATAAACATGTACATTTGAAGTCCAAAACGTTAGTAATATGATCATTTCGATTGTCATCCCGGCTTATAATGAAGCAAAGACAATTCATCTGATTCTTGACCGAATCATGGATGTGAAACTCATCAGTAATCTTGAAAAAGAAATCATTATTGTAAATGATTTTTCAAAAGACAATACGATTGAAGTTCTCGAAAAATATGCTTCAGCAAATCCCGATGCCGGTATAAAAATATTTTCGCAGCCGAAAAACATGGGAAAAGGTGCGGCATTGCATCGTGGAATTAAGGAAGCAACCGGAGATTTTATTATCATCCAGGATGCGGACCTTGAATATGATCCGCGCGAATACAACGATTTGCTGAAACCCATTGTTGAAGGCAACGCAGATGTGGTTTATGGTTCGCGCTTCATTGGCGGGAACCCGCACCGGATCCTGTTCTTCTGGCATTCTATCGGTAACCGGTTTTTAACGCGACTCTCCAACATGTTCACAAATCTGAATCTGACAGATATGGAAACATGCTACAAACTTTTCAAAGCTGACATTATCAAAAGTCTGAATCTGCGCGAGAGGCGATTTGGCTTTGAGCCCGAGGTGACTGCAAAAGTTTCAAGAATTAAAAATGTGCGCATTTACGAGGTTGGCATTTCATATTATGGACGCACCTACGATGAAGGAAAGAAAATCAAAGCAAAAGACGGTTTCAGAGCCATCTGGTGCATTTTGAAATACAATATTTTCTGTCGGAAGTAAATTAAAATCGGGTGACAAATCCGAAATGCACTTTGCCGTTTTTCAGCGAGAATGCGCCGGGATTTTGTTTCCCTAAAGCGTAAAATATATTGAATATTCCTGCTTTTGTATTGAATGATAGTCCTGTTCCGGTCGAAAAATAATACCGGTCTTTGAGCACTGTATTAACCATTTGATTCACTATTCCATAATCAGCAAAAAGAGCCAGATAACTGTACTTTTCAAAGAAAAATCTAAGCTCGGTCGTTGAAACAGAATACATGGAAACCGGCATGCTTTTTTCGTCAAAGCCACGCAACACGCGCAATCCGCCAATAAGATACAAATCGTTTTCAAAAAGTTTTGGTGCATCAATCATTCCGAAACGGGTTTCTCCCATAAAATGGAGTGCACCTGCAACCGGCATGTAGAGCGATATTTCGCCAGTTCCGGCAATGACAATGGTCTCCAGATCGATACTATCATAAAGCCCATCCGCAGCATTGGAACTTTTAATAATTTTCTTTTTTCCAGCCGACGATTCGAAGCTGAGAATAAATCCTTTGTGGGGTACAATCAAGTTGTCAACAGAAGGCACAAAAATGCGCAATCCGCCTGCCGTTGTGCGGCTGTCAGCCCATGCCGGGAGCGTTGTGGCAGTTTCAAAAATAGTCTGATCAATTACCCTTGTTTCTGTGTTCTCTGCAAAAAATTCTATTTCACTTGCAATCCCTGAGTAAAAGTTCACGCCATAATGCTGCTTTGTTTTCACGTACAGCGTGTCTCTTTTGTAAATATCCAGGCTTGCATTAATACCAACCGGAAGATTGATGAGGTAGGGTACAGAAGCTTTAATATTTACTTCCTGCGATTTATTGGCACTGCTTTTCCATTTAAGGGCTATAATATCACCGTGGTTAAAAGAATTCGCGAGTTTGAGATTTACATCGCCGTTGAACACTATTTTTGCGGGATTATCCCTGTCGGGCGAAAAACCGAGAATGCCATCAAAGGAATTTGATTTTTTCTTTTTCAGAAAAAAATACAATTTGGCTTTTCCGTTGGTGAAGTGAACTTGCATGGGTCTTTCCTCATCAACAAGGTCGCTCATTTTTAGTTTTCGCTGGTATGCAATAATTTTTCTTTCATCATATGCTTTACCCTTTTCAATATTCAGCCAGCTCGACATATACCCAATGGAAGGCTTGTATTTTCCTTTTTGAACAATACTGTCGAAAAGCACAACAGGACCGGGTTGTACGACCCATGAAGCGTTGACGGAATCATTTTTAACAGAGTCGATTTTGAATGAAACAGAGGCAAATGGGAATCCATTATTTTCGTAATAACTAACAATTTTATTTTCCCATTCAAGAATCCGCTCCGGATCAGGTATTTGCCATTTATTTATTTTTCTTTCATTGAATCCGATGCTGCGTAGAACCGCTCCATCAGCGTTTCCGGGAGCGATTTGCTTTAATGCAGTTTTTTCATTTAGTGAAATGAACACGTATGGTTTTTCTGATGACCAGGGTTGCTGATAATTGTAAGTCGCGTATAAAAAGCCATCAGCAAAATGTTGACGGAGCAATTTCTGAATGTAGGATTCCAGTTCAACTGAGTCAGCAAAAGAAATTAATTCGGTGTTTTCATCGCTGTCGGTTGCAATAACAACATGTTTCTGACTCATCAAAGTCAGTGATAGCATCAGCAGGAGTGATATCAATATTGCCTTATTCACAAACGCCAGTCGATTGGTTCAATATTTTTACTGATCAGATATTCGTTTGTTTTTGAAAAGTGCCGGCAGCCGAAGAAGCCTCTGGAAGCCGATAATGGCGAAGGATGTGCGGCAGATAATATGCAATGTTTTGAAGTGTCTATAAGCTGTGTTTTCACTTTGGCATTGTTGCCCCACAGAATAAAAACCACGTGTTCTTTTTTTTCGGAAATATGCTGGATGACACTATCGGTAAATTTCTCCCATCCTTTGTTTTTATGCGATTCCGGTGTGTTTTCGCGAACAGTCAGGACCGTGTTGATAAGCAATACTCCCTGAGTAGCCCAGGCGCTGAGTTCTCCTGTGGCAGGCGGTATTATTCCCAAATCAGATTTGAGTTCCTTTAAAATGTTCCCAAGTGAGGGAGGAAAAGCGATGCCCGGATTAACCGAAAAGCAGAGTCCATGGGCCTGGCCGCGGCCATGATAGGGATCTTGACCAAGAATTACAACTTTCACTTTATCGAAAGGGGTCAGATTAAAAGCGTTGAAGATCTTGTCTCCTGGCGGAAACACAGCATATTTCAGTTTTTCCGCCATCAGGAAATTTTTCAATTCGTTGAAGTATGGCTTATGAAATTCATCGGCCAGCAGCTTTTTCCAGGAAGATTCTATTTTTGGCTCGATACTTGTCATGCAATTTTTCTTTGCGTAAAAACGTTAATTTGAATGAAGTGAGTGTAAAATTACGCAAAATTATTTCCTAGTCTCGAAGAATTTATTAATTTTGAACGTTCAAAAAATCAAACTCTTATGAAAAAACTAATTGCTATAGCGTTTGTTGTTTCTTTAATGGTTGTAATGTTTGCCGGCTGTCGTTCACAGCACTCATGCCCGGCATATCATAACGGCAGCGTTGAAAAAGCTGCTCCAGCCGAAGATACAAGAGTATAAGTGTATCCGGCCAGTGCCGGTTTGCTGCGTAATATGAGACTTTTAAAAGTATCGGTCATATTTTTAGTCAGCTTTTTTTCGGTTATTACGTCCCGCGCTCAGATTGCCGGCCAAACCGGAAATGAGCCGGGTTTTATTTTGAAAAGAGAGTACTCTTTTCATTTAATTGCCCACAGCGAAGGAATGGGGCTGGGTTACCGCTGGGGACAGCGAAACACAGTAAACTCCGGCCGTTTTATCGATTTTGATATTGTAAACATGAAGCATCCCAAGGAAATCAAGATGGGGAATGTGTATATGTTTGACGAAGCCCGCAAATTTGTTTATGGCAAGCAAAATTATATTTATCTCAGCAGGATTGGGCTCGGGAGTCTTAAAGTCATGAATGAAAAACCCTATTGGGGTGGAGTTGATGTTCGCAGGTTTTATTGCTTCGGCGCCAGCATTGCCATGGCAAAACCTACCTATCTGTATATCCTCGACAATTCAACATCGTCCTATTATTACGACCTGATCCTGCAGCGCTACAATTCAGAGGAACACAATCTTTCGAATATTTACGGACGAGGCCCTTTCCTCGAAGGCTTTAGCGAAAGCAAGTTCTACCCGGGAGCATATTTCAAGGCAGGAGTAAGTTTTGAGTATGGTCCGGAAAAAAGCACATTAAGATATGTTGAAGCCGGCATTACTGCTGACGTTTTCGCAAAGAAAATTCCCATCATGGCCTTCAACGAAAACAAAAACTTTTTCATCACTTTCTATATTTCTGCAAATTTTGGAAAGCGATATAATCCCTGATATTTTTCAATGATACAAAACGAATCAAACAGACCCAAAGCCATAAAACCAAAATGGCTTAAAAGTCGTCTTCCATCAGCCGATGTTTATTCAAAAATGAAATCAGCGTTGTCTGAAGGCTGCCTGCATACAATTTGCGAAAGCGGAAAATGTCCGAACATCGGCGAATGCTGGGCTGCGGGCGCAGCAACATTTATGATTCTCGGCAATTCCTGTACTCGAAATTGTCGTTTTTGCGCAGTAGACCACACCAGGCCGCTGGCACCCGACAATACCGAACCGGAAAACCTGGCTACTACAGTAGCGCATTTCAAACTTCGTCATTGCGTCATAACATCGGTTACGCGCGACGATCTGAAAGATGAAGGTGCTCAGCATTGGGCCGACTGCATTGCTGCTGTACGCACCAAGAATCCCACTGTTTCAATCGAAGTGCTTGTCCCGGATTTCCATGCAAAACATGAGCTTATAAAAATCATAGCCGATGCAAAACCGGATATATTCAGCCACAACATAGAAACGGTCAGGAGGCTTACGCCACAGATCAGGTCGGTAGCTCAATACGACAGAAGTCTTGAAGTGTTACGCATTGCCTTATCGATGGGATTACGTGTAAAGAGTGGAATAATGACCGGGTTGGGGGAATCGATGGAAGAGATTGCGGAAACAATAAAGGATATTAGGGCAACAGGTTGTAGTATTTTGACTGTTGGCCAGTATTTGCAGCCACGCCATGAAAATCATGTCGTTGAAAAATATTACACGCCGGAAGAATTTGCATATATCCGAAAGCTGGCTCTGGAGCTTGGGTTCAGCCATGTTGAGAGTGGTCCATTGGTGCGATCATCCTATCATTCGGCCGAAGCTTTATAGTGTAATATTATAAGGTATAAGTGGAAATGAGTGTAGTTTAGGCAAAAGGGCGGTTGATTAATCATTTAAAATTCAATGATTTAAATAATAATCCAAAAAAAGTTCAAAAAAATTATTCAGGTAAAGAATAATGCGTAATTTTGCACTCCCGTTTGGAACGCAAACGGACCGTTCACTGAGAAGCCGCAAAAAAAATTGAAAAAAAATCCAAAAAAAGTTGTTGGGAATAAAAAAAGGTTTACCTTTGCACTCCCGTTGAAACAACGGATCGTTGGAAGAGAAAAAAGCCGGGCCAAAAAAAATTAAAAAAAAGTTGGCAGTTATAAAAAAAGGTTTACCTTTGCACTCCCGTTTAAACAACGGACCGGAACGAGAGAGATTGAGATGTTGAAAACTTTTTTTCAAAAAAAGTTGCGGGATTAAAAAAAAGAATTAATTTTGCACTCCCAAATCGAAAGAAGCGGGGCAAAAAAAATAGAACAAACGTTCTTTGAAATATTGAAGCATAGACAAGATAGTGCGTATCTCAAAGTTGAGAACTTTGAAGGATAGATCCGAGACATTCAAGATCAAATTTACTATGGAGAGTTTGATCCTGGCTCAGGATGAACGCTAGCGGCAGGCTTAATACATGCAAGTCGAGGGGCAGCACGGGTAGCAATACCTGGTGGCGACCGGCGCACGGGTGCGTAACGCGTATGTAATCTACCATTAACCGGGGAATAGCCCAGAGAAATCTGGATTAATGCCCCATAGTATTATCGAAAGGCATCTTTTGATAATTAAAGCTCAGGCGGTTTTTGATGAACATGCGTGTCATTAGTTTGTTGGTGAGGTAACGGCTCACCAAGACTACGATGACTAGGGGGTCTGAGAGGATGATCCCCCACACTGGTACTGAGACACGGACCAGACTCCTACGGGAGGCAGCAGTAAGGAATATTGGGCAATGGAGGCAACTCTGACCCAGCCATGCCGCGTGAAGGATTGACGGCCCTCTGGGTTGTAAACTTCTTTTGTACGGGAATAACCCTCCGAACGTGTTCGGAGCTGAAGGTACCGTAAGAATAAGGATCGGCTAACTCCGTGCCAGCAGCCGCGGTAATACGGAGGATCCAAGCGTTATCCGGATTTACTGGGTTTAAAGGGTGCGTAGGCGGATTGATAAGTCAGTGGTGAAAGCCTGCAGCTTAACTGCAGAACTGCCATTGATACTGCCAGTCTGGAGTATGGTTGAGGTAGCTGGAATGTGTCATGTAGCGGTGAAATGCTTAGAGATGACACAGAACACCGACGGCGAAGGCAGGTTACCAACCCATTACTGACGCTGAGGCACGAAAGCGTGGGGATCAAACAGGATTAGATACCCTGGTAGTCCACGCCGTAAACTATGATTACTAGTTGTTGGCGATACATTGCCAGTGACTGAGCGAAAGCATTAAGTAATCCACCTGGGGAGTACGTTCGCAAGAATGAAACTCAAAGGAATTGACGGGGGCCCGCACAAGCGGAGGAGCATGTGGTTTAATTCGATGATACGCGAGGAACCTTACCTGGGCTCGAACGTATAGGGAATTATGCCGAAAGGTATAAGCCAGCAATGGCCGTATACGAGGTGCTGCATGGTTGTCGTCAGCTCGTGCCGTGAGGTGTTAGGTTAAGTCCTGCAACGAGCGCAACCCTTACCTTTAGTTGCCAGCATGTAATGATGGGGACTCTAAAGGAACTGCCTACGCAAGTAGTGAGGAAGGTGGGGATGACGTCAAATCAGCACGGCCCTTATGTCCAGGGCGACACACGTGCTACAATGGCCGATACAAAGGGCAGCTACCAGGTGACTGGATGCGAATCTTTAAAATCGGTCTCAGTTCGGATCGGAGTCTGCAACTCGACTCCGTGAAGTCGGATTCGCTAGTAATCGCGCATCAGCCATGGCGCGGTGAATACGTTCCCGGGCCTTGTACACACCGCCCGTCAAGCCATGGAAGTTGGGGGTGCCTAAAGTTCGTGACCGCAAGGAGCGACCTAGGGTAAAACCAATGACTGGGGCTAAGTCGTAACAAGGTAGCCGTACCGGAAGGTGCGGCTGGAATACCTCCTTTCTGGAGTGATTTATCTGCTGAATGCAAATTCAGTGATACGTACTGTCTTCTATGTCTTCATATTCTGTTATATCCCAATTACGAGCTCAGTGGATATTGTGCTCATTGAGCTACCTAAGTGGAAAAACAACATTTAGTCCCGTAGCTCAGTTGGTTAGAGCACTACACTGATAATGTAGGGGTCCGCAGTTCAAATCTGCGCGGGACTACAAATCGTAAAAGGGGGATTAGCTCAGCTGGCTAGAGCACCTGCTTTGCAAGCAGGGGGTCAACGGTTCGAATCCGTTATTCTCCACATTTTCTGAACGAAAAATAACAGAAACAGTTCTTTGACATATTGAGAAGGCAATTAAAAGAAAAAGAGTCTGTCCTTTAAGGACAATAAGAAAGTAATTAAGGGCGTACGGTGGATGCCTTGGCTCTCATAGGCGATGAAGGACGTGGCAAGCTGCGATAAGCTTCGGGGAGGTGCAAACTACCTTTGATCCGGAGATTTCCGAATGGGGAAACCTATTCCAAGTTAATATTGGAATGCCGTTATGGCGCTAACCCGGTGAACTGAAACATCTAAGTAACCGGAGGAAGAGAAAACAATAGTGATTCCCTAAGTAGTGGCGAGCGAACAGGGAAGAGCCCAAACCATTTTTGTTAAGGCAAAAATGGGGTTGTAGGACTGCAATATGGACTACAAATTCGTAGTGGAAGATTTCTGGAAAGTTATATCATAGAGGGTGATAGTCCCGTACACGAAACGAATTTGTTACCTAGCAGTATCCTGAGTACCACGGGACCGGAGAAATCCTGTGGGAATCTGCCAGCACCATCTGGTAAGGCTAAATACTCATGAGAGACCGATAGCGAACAAGTACTGTGAAGGAAAGGTGAAAAGAACCGTGAACAACGGAGTGAAATAGTCCCTGAAACCGTGCGCCTACAAGCGGTCGGAGCCCATTTATGGGTGACGGCGTGCCTTTTGCATAATGAGCCTACGAGTTGCTACTTACTAGCAAGGTTAATTCAATTGATTGAAGGAGCCGAAGCGAAAGCGAGTCTGAATAGGGCGCTTAGTTAGTAGGTGCAGACGCGAAACTTTGTGATCTACCCATGACCAGGTTGAAGTTGCAGTAACATGTAATGGAGGACCGAACCAGTTGACGTTGAAAAGTCTTTGGATGAGTTGTGGGTAGGGGTGAAAGGCTAATCAAACTGAGAGATAGCTCGTACTCCCCGAAATGTTTTTAGGAACAGCCTCGAGGTCGAGTGTCATAGAGGTAGAGCTACTGATTGGACTAGGGGGCTTCACCGCCTACCAAATCCTGACAAACTCCGAATGCTATGACATATACTCGGGAGTGAGGGCGCGGGTGCTAAGGTCCGTGTCCGAGAGGGAAAGAACCCAGATCATCGGTTAAGGTCCCAAAATATATGCTAAGTTGAATTAACGAAGTGCGATTGCATTGACAGCTAGGATGTTGGCTTGGAAGCAGCCATTCATTTAAAGAGTGCGTAACAGCTCACTAGTCGAGCGATTGTGCGTGGATAATAATCGGGCATTAAGCATATTACCGAAACTGTGACATTAATTTATTAATGGGTAGGGGAGCATTCCAGTTGCACAGAAGGTGAATCGTGAGGTTTGCTGGAGCGGCTGGAAAAGCAAATGTAGGCATGAGTAACGATAATGCAGGTGAAAAACCTGCACACCGAAAGACCAAGGTTTCCTGATCAACGTTAATCGGATCAGGGTTAGTCGGGTCCTAAGGATAACCACGTAAACGTGGGAGGCCGATGGCAAGTTGGTTAATATTCCAACACCGGTGTTACTGCGATGAGGTGACGAAGGAGTGAAAGATCTGCGTACCGACGGATGTGTACGTTGAAGGGTGTAGACTTATCCTGGTTGGCAAATCCGCCAGGTTATCGAACCTGATAGTACCGTGAGTCTTCGGACAAGCGGATAATGATCCTAATCATACTTCCAAGAAAAACCTCTAAGCTTCAGGTAACTACCGCCCGTACCGTAAACCGACACAGGTGGTCGAGGAGAGTATCCAAAGGTGCTCGAGTGATCCATGGCTAAGGAACTAGGCAAATTAACCCTGTAACTTCGGGAGAAAGGGTCCCCCGCGAGGGGGCGCAGAGAAATGGCCCAGGCGACTGTTTATCAAAAACACATGGCTATGCTAAATCGCAAGATGATGTATATGGCCTGACACCTGCCCGGTGCTGGAAGGTTAAGAGGAGATGTCATTCGCAAGAAGAAGCATTGAATCGAAGCCCCAGTAAACGGCGGCCGTAACTATAACGGTCCTAAGGTAGCGAAATTCCTTGTCGGGTAAATTCCGACCTGCACGAATGGTGTAACGATCTGGGCACTGTCTCAGCCATGAGCTCGGTGAAATTGAAGTAACGGTGAAGATGCCGTTTACCCGCCACGGGACGGAAAGACCCCGTGAACCTTCACTACAACTTAACATTGATATTGGATATGAGATGTGTAGGATAGGTGGGAGACTTTGAAGCGGGGGCGCTAGCCCTCGTGGAGTCAACCTTGAAATACCACCCTTCTTATATTTGGTGTCTAATCCGCCCTCGGCGGAAACATTGTTTGGTGGGTAGTTTGACTGGGGTGGTCGCCTCCAAAAGAGTAACGGAGGCTTTCAAAGGTACCCTCAGCACGCTTGGTAACCGTGCGTAGAGTGCAATGGCATAAGGGTGCTTGACTGTGAGACCAACAAGTCGATCAGGTACGAAAGTAGGACATAGTGATCCGGTGGTTCCATATGGAAGGGCCATCGCTCAAAGGATAAAAGGTACTCCGGGGATAACAGGCTGATCACTCCCAAGAGCTCACATCGACGGAGTGGTTTGGCACCTCGATGTCGGCTCGTCACATCCTGGGGCTGGAGTAGGTCCCAAGGGTTCGGCTGTTCGCCGATTAAAGTGGCACGCGAGCTGGGTTCAGAACGTCGCGAGACAGTTCGGTCCCTATCTGTGGTGGGCGTTGGAATTTTGAGAAGCGCTGTCTTTAGTACGAGAGGACCGAGATGGACATACCTCTAGTGTACCTGTTATGGCGCCAGCTGTATCGCAGGGTAGCTACGTATGGAATGGATAAGTGCTGAAAGCATCTAAGCACGAAGCCTGCTTCAAGATGAGAATTCCTTTAAGGGTCGTTGTAGACTACGACGTTGATAGGCTGCAGGTCTAAAGCCAGTAATGGCAAAGCCGAGCAGTACTAATTACCCGTAGCTTTCTATTTCCGGATAGCCTCTTTTTCTTGCCTTTCTCTTTATTGTCTTATCGCATTTAAAACCTTTTGGTGACTATTGCGAAGGTGCTCACCTCTTCCCTTTCCGAACAGAGTCGTTAAGCCCTTCTGCGCAGATGGTACTACGCAAGTGGGAGAGTATGTCGTCGCCAATCTTTACTATATAACCCTGAAAGTTCTTTCAGGGTTTTTTTTTGCCCTTTACTCTCCTTTTTCTTTATAATTTTGCGCTATGAAAAAGGTCCTCTTTATTCAGACCGCTTCGCTCGGTGACGTGATACTTGCTACTGCTACTGCTCACTCTGTCAGGGCTTTGTTTCCTGACGCGCTCATTTTTTTCCTCGTGAAAGAATCCTGCGCTGATGTTCTGAATAACTGTCCGGTTATTGACCAAGTGTTGGTTTGGAACAAAAAAGATCATAAATACAGAAATCTTTTATCCATCTTAAAAGAAATCAGACGTGAAAAGTTTGATGCGGTTATCAATTTTCAGCGTTTTTTTTCTTCAGGCTTTATTACTGCTTTTTCTGGAGGCAAGATAAAAGCCGGCTTTACAAGTAACCCATTGTCGTTGTTCTTCAATCGAAAAGCGCGGCATGAACAAAACGGAACGCACGAAATTGTTCGCAATTTGACACTGGGCAGACAGTGTTTTCCTGGCCTACAGAAAGCAAACCCAGTGATTGCTGTTGAAAAACCAGCTGATCAAGCTCTGCTTGCTATTGCGCAGTCGAAGTATATAACAATTTTCCCGGGCTCTTTATGGGCAACAAAACAATATCCAGTGAAGCAATGGATTGATTTTGTCAGTGAAATTCCTTCAGAGCTGAAGGTAATAATTGCCGGATCAAATGCCGACGTAAAAATGGCGAATGACTTATCCGCTGCCAGGCCTATGAACACCTGGAACCTCTGCGGGAAGTTGAGTATTCTTGAGTCGGCCTGGATTATGAAGTATGCCGCAATGAATTTCACCAACGACAGTGCCCCGACTCATTTGGCTTCAGCTGTAAATGCATCGGTCGCCACAATCTTCTGCAGCACAATACCTGCATTTGGCTTCACGCCCTTGAGTGACAATTCAAAAATCATTGAATACCTTGCACCTTTAAAATGTCGTCCGTGTGGAATTCATGGACACAAATCCTGCCCGCAGAAACACTTTGATTGCGGAAATAAAATTGAAACAAAACAACTTACTGAACTTTTATAAAATCATGTCAGCTGAATATTCCGAGGAAGTAAAAAAATGTATCGAGGTCATGAAAAATCATGGAGTGATTCTTTATCCGACCGATACCATATGGGGTCTTGGGTGCGATGCGACTCAGCCTAAAGCAGTACAGCGTGTTTTCGATATCAAAAAACGAGATGAGGCAAAAACGCTCATTGTTCTTCTTGAAGATGTGTCGAAACTGTCATACTACGTGGATGACATTCCGCCAATTGCTTATGATCTTATAAAACAGGTGGATACGCCCCTCACAATTATTTATCCCAAAGCCAGAAATCTTGCACCGCATTGTATTGCCCCCGATGGACATGTGGCCATCAGAATTGTCAGGAATGAATTCTGCAACGACCTGATCAGGGAGTTTGGAAAACCAATTGTTTCAACTTCAGCAAACATTTCGGGTGAAGCTGCCCCAATGATTTTTCAGGAAATCAGTCCGGAAATTGTTGACCAGGTTGATTATGCCGTCATGTACCGCAGAAATGTTCTTTCAGCGCTGAGACCATCCACCATCATTCGCCTTACGGGAGAATGGGAATATGAAGTTGTGAGATCCTGATTTTAAAGACAAAAGATAAAAGATAAAAGTAAAAAGATAAAAGTAAAAAGCTCTGTCCTGAGCCTGTCGAAGGGATAAAAGGAAAAAGACAAAGGGAAATTATTGTTTCACATCCTGAAACACTCAAAACCCAGCGCCGACTCTAGCGAATTCATTGCATTGATAAAATATATTCTTTCATATTCGGAAATGTCTTCAGCCTTAATTGCTTTCTCAGTAACTTTTCCGGTTGTCAATAGAAATTGACGCATGGTTCCATTGAGCAGAAATGTGTCAGGAGTATAAAATACGCCATCTTTTTCGAATACGATGTTGGCTTTCGAGGTATCTGTCACCATCCCGTTTTTCACAATCACAATTTCATCGGCTCCTGGTGTGGATTGCAGCAGTTTATTCAAATAGCTGCGATCTGTACATTTAAATGAATAATCAAAATCGGGGTTACACTCCACCAACGCGATTTTTTTTATGATCGCAGGAATATATTCTGAAAAACGAATCTCCATCTCAGTCTTGTTGTACCAGATATTGAGTTTCATTATTCCCTTTTCAGGAAGCTCCAAATGATCAAGTACTTTTTCAAAATGAAATTCATTGAAATTACTAATACATGTTTTTCGCATCCGCTCATGATGAAAATCCGCATGCTGGATAACTCCATTCACAACCCGAATGGTTTCGAAAAAGGGAAATATTTGTGGATCAATTGTTTTCATACATTCGACTTTTCAAAGGTAGTCAAATTCGATTTATTAACTTTCAGATTTGATTATCAGTTGTTTTAGTATTGTTGATAAGCAAATGACAGCTTTATTTTGGCATACAATCAAGTTTGTCATTTTCGCATTATGTTAGCTAGTGACAAAAAAACATTCCCGTTGACGTAAAACGCTGTCAGAAATTATTGACTTTGCATTATTTTCACTTACTTTGATTAATCGAAAATTATTGAGCTCCATGAAGACATTCATAATTATGTTTTATTGCACACTGTTGTCCCTCTCTGTTGTTTCGCAGAATGCTGAAACCAACATTATTCCTCAGCCTCAACAGGTTAAGTATGGTCCGGGGTCTTTCCGTTTTGACCAATCTGTACGCGTTTTATGTGAAACGGCGCCCGGAGTTCTATATTCTGCCCGGATGTTTACAGATATGATGAAAATTTCGACGGGTGTTGAGCTCCAATTCGATTCGGTCCGACGTAAAAACACCCAATACATTTCAATTTTCCGCGATGATAGTGCCAAATGGTGTGGCCCCGAAGGTTATCATTTGGTAATCTCTGGTAATGGAATCGAAATTGTGGCTCTAACCGAGGCAGGCATTTTTTATGCGTTGCAGACTTTAAGGCAGTTGATGCCTCCGGAGTTTAGTCAAAATAAAAAAATTGACATCGCTACTATTGAAATTCCCTGCATGACGATTTCTGACAAACCTCGTTTCACCTGGCGGGGAATGAATTTCGACTGTGGCCGTCATTTCATGGAGGTTGATTTTATCAAACGCTACATCGATTTGCTTGCTTTCCACAAAATGAATGTTCTTCACTGGCATCTGACCGAAGATCAGGGCTGGAGAATTGAAATTAAAAAGTATCCGAAGCTTACGAAAGTGGGTGCCTGGCGCAAAGAAGACGATGGCAGCATGTATGGCGGTTTTTACACGCAGGACCAGATACGTGAGGTAGTGGCCTATGCTGCGGAACGCTATATTACCGTGGTTCCTGAAATCGAAATGCCGGGGCATGTTGTGGCGGCACTTGCTTCTTATCCGCAGTTATCATGTGCCGGCGGGCCTTTTGAAGTTGAAAAACGCTGGGGCGTTTTCAATGATATTTATTGTGCGGGCAACGATTCTGTTTTTATTTTCCTGCAGGATGTTCTTACAGAGGTCATGGATTTGTTTCCATCAAAATACATTCATATCGGCGGCGACGAAGCGCCGAAAGTGCGCTGGGAGGCTTGTCCAAAATGTCAGGAGCGCATGAAGTCCGAAAATTTGAAATCGGAAGAAGAGCTGCAAAGCTATTTTATCCGCAGGATTGAAAAATTCCTAAATGCGAATAACCGTCAACTGATAGGCTGGGACGAAATTCTTGAAGGTGGTCTCGCTCCATCGGCGACAGTGCAGTCGTGGCGCGGCATGGAAGGTGGTTTAGAAGCTGCTTCGCAGGGACACGATGCCATTATGTCGCCAACCAGTCATTGCTATTTTGATTATAGTACAACAAATATTAACCTCGAGCAGGTATATTCTTTTGAACCAATACCGGCCGACTTGCCTGCTGACAAACATCATCATATACTTGGCAGCGAAGCTTGTATGTGGACAGAAGTAGCACCTCAGGCGCTCATTGACAGCAGAATGTTTCCGCGTTTGTGTGCTCTCAGCGAGGTTGTTTGGTCAAGCCCGCAAGGTCGCTCGTTTACTGAGTTTCAGAAAAGAATGCAGTTTCATTACAAACGTTTGAACAATCTTGGTGTTCAGTATGGATATGAGCGCGATCCAATAAAACTCACCACCAGGTTTGATAAAAATAAAAATGCTTTTGTCGCTGTTGTTGAGCATGGACAACCGAATTTGACTATGTATTACACGACAGATGGTTCAGAACCGGGTGTCAATTCCGCTAAATACTCAGAGCCTGTCATTATCAATACCAGCGCTGAGATTAAGGTGGCAGCCATCCGACCTGGCTCAGGAAAAACAGCAGTTGAATCACGGAAAGTTTGCTGGCATAAAGCCCTTGGTAAAGAATACACCATCACGTATCCGTACCATAAAAAATATATTGCAGGTGGCGACAGCAACATGACCGATGGTTTGCGCGGCACAAATTCCTATCGCGATAATCTCTGGCAGGGCTACGAAGGACTCGATTTTGAAGCCATCGTTAACCTTGGTGATAAAATGAAAATAAGCAAAGTCAGTATCGGCACGCTACAAAGTTCGCTCGCATGGATTTATCATCCGCTGAAATTGGAAGTGTTTGTTTCGACCGACGCTGCTGATTGGAAGAAAGTTGGCGAAGTTGAAAATAAAATTTCCCAAACCGATGCAGCCACTTCGGTTCAGGATCTAACCGTATGCTTTAAATCGCAGAAAGTGAAATTTGTAAAAGTATATTGCAGTGCAATGCATCAAAACCCTGACTGGCACCCGGGTGCAGGCGGTAAGGCCTGGCTGTTTATTGATGAGATTATTGTTGAATAAACAAACGATATGAAGAAAATATTTTTATTTGTCTTGGTTTGGGGAATCATAGCTGGCTCTGCCTCTTTGTTTTCGCAGGTATTAATGCAAGATCGTGTTGCTTATGACAACATGAATAATTTATTCAGCGAGCGAAAAAGCGCATTTGGAGAGAGAATTCCGGAGATGTTTTCACTGATTGAAAAAACTGAATCTCCTGAACTGGTGGAAGCCATTAAATTTCTGATTGCCTATGCGCCTTTGAGCGATCTTGCCAATCTGGAGCCCGCGTATTTTCAAAACATGGCGGCACTGGCCCTTCGCACCCGAAGCGAGTTTTCGTGGGGGAAGAGTATTCCTGTCGAAGAATTTATGCATTTTGTTTTGCCTTTTCGTGTGAATAATGAAAATCCAGATGAAGCGCGGGCTGTGTTTCTGCCTGAGTTAAAAGAACGTGTACAAGGAATGAGTATGTATGATGCTGCGCTCGAAGTGAATCACTGGTGTCATGAAAAAGTGGCGTATCGTTCCACGGATGAGCGCACATCGTCGCCACTGGCTACTGTCAAAACCGCTTATGGACGCTGCGGCGAAGAAAGTACATTCACAGTTGCAGCCATGCGTAGTGTCGGAATTCCAGCCCGGCAGGTGTACACGCCGCGCTGGGCACACACCGACGACAATCACGCGTGGGTCGAAGTCTGGATCGATGGCAAATGGTATTTCATGGGTGCCTGCGAACCCGATCCGGAATTGAATATGGGCTGGTTCTCGGGACCCGCTACCAGAGCCATTATGGTGCATACCAACACCTTCGGACGATACAATGGTTCCGAAAAAACATTGGTGCAGAAACCGTTGTTTTCGAAACTCAATTTATTGTCGAACTATGCACCGGTGAAAAACGCGGAGGTGAAAGTTGTAGATACTGACGGAAAGCCCATAGAAGGCATCATGGTGGATTATCAGGTGTATAACTATTCCGAATTTTTTACTTTCGCTTCGCTGAAAACGGACAAGGACGGCCGCTGCAGCATTGAAACTGCTTTTGGCGATTTGATGATCTGGGTGAATGATGGAAAAAACTACACATGGAAAATGTTCCCGGCTGAGCAGGAATCTGTACTCGAAATTGTTTTCGATCCTTACGCAATTCAAAAGGACAGTTCGGTGTTTGCGTTTCAGATTTTACCGCCTTCATTGGGGAAAACGGTAACACCAACAACTTCAAAAAAAGAAGAAAACGATCGGCGTCTGAAAGAAGAGGACTCTATCAGAGCCACTTATGAAAATACATTTCCGGACACGGCAAGTTTACGCGAACAATATAAAAACGATCAGTTCAGCGAGGCGATTGTGAATTTCATTTTGAAAAGCCGAGGCAATTATTCCGAGATAGCATCGTTTTATGAGCAGGCAGAAGAAAAAGTTTATGCAATAGATTTGCTTACTGTCATCTCGGAAAAGGATTTGCGTGACACTCCAGCCAGTATCTTACTTGATCATTTGAGAGGTTCTGTGAAATTTCCGCGCAACAAATGCCCAGAAGAGTTTTTTACACAATACGTCCTGAGTCCACGCATTGGGCGCGAGCTGCTGAGTTCATGGTGCAGTGAGCTTCAAAATAGTTTCAGTAAAAAGGAAATAAAATCGTTCAGGAAAAGTCCGGAAAATCTTGTGGCGTGGATAAACAGCAACATTAAACCGGATGAGGAAAATAATTATTATGGTGTAACCCTGTTTCCTGGTAGTGTTATGAAATTGCGAACTGCAGACGAGTATTCGCGAAATGTGTTTTTTGTGGCTTGCTGTCGCAGCTTCGGAATTCCTGCACGATTGGAACCGGCGACATACATTCCGCAGTACTACTGGCATGGCAAATGGATTTCTGTTTTCAAAAGTCAGACTGAGTCTGCAGTGGAAAAAGTTCCGGTGCAATTATATAATGTAGACTTTACTCCAAAATATTACACCAGCTACACCATTGCACGCCTGATTGATGGCCGTTTCCAAACGCTGGATTATGAATATGACGAAAGCATGAATGAATTTCCGGTTAATATGCAGCTTGAACCCGGGACTTACAGAATCATGACAGGAAATCGGCAGTCCGACGGAAGTGTGTTGTCAAATTGGCATTATTTGAATATTCCTTCAGGCAGTGACACATCCAGAATTGCGCTTAAACAGCAAGGTTCAGCAGTTTTCCCAGAGCCGATATTTGATTTTAACGGAGATTTTGAAATGAAATATTTGGCTGGTGACTCGATTGTTTCTTTCCGAAAGATTCAAAATGACTTCAATATTATTTCGTTGATCGATCCTTCAACAGAGCCTGGAAAACATTTTCTGAACGAATTGACTCAAAGTGCAGATGAATTCAACAAGCTGAATCGCATTATTTATCTGGTACTGCCGAAAGATAAATCGGCCAACAGCTTTGATGCGAAATCGTGGCCTGGATTGCCTGAGTCTGTTGTCTGGCTCATGGATTCACAAGGAAAGTTTGCAGATCAATTAAAAACAGCATCAGGAAAAGAACTTTTATTTCCCGAAGTTTTATTTATTTCAGACAATTCAGTATTTTATCAGTTTAGCGGCTATCACATAAATACAGCAGCGATGTTGCTGAATGCATATAACAGGAAAATATATTAATCATGAATGAAAAAATTTTGGAAGTAGTTGCAACATCGCTCGAATCGCTCGAAGCAGCGATTGAGGGTGGGGCAGACCGGATTGAGCTTTGCAGCAATTTATTTTGTGGTGGAACTACGCCGTCTGCAGGATTGATTCAAGGTGCCATAAGCGAAAGCAGTGTGCCTGTGTATGTGTTGATTCGGCCGCGACCGGGTGATTTTGTTTATAGCAAGGCGGAGATGAATGAGATTTGCCGCGACATTGAATTCGCCAAGCAGAGTGGTGCAGTCGGCATTGTGTGCGGATTTCTGCTGCCTGATGGGAATATTGACAAAGAAATTACGCATTTAATCGTTGAACTGGCTTCACCACTAAATGTCACCTTTCATCGTGCTTTCGATGTGTGCCGTGATCCGCTTCAGGGACTCGAAGATATCATTGAAGCCGGCTGTCAGCGCCTGCTTACAAGTGGTCAGAAAAACACAGCCGTTGAAGGACGAGTGCTGATTGCAGAGTTGATCAAGCAAGCCGGAGACCGCATCATCATTATGCCCGGAAGTGGAGTAAATGCAGAAAATATTTCATTGCTGAAAGAATCCGGAGCTGTGGAATTTCATATGAGTGGCTCAGTCAACCGCGATTCAGCAAGCATGTACAACAACGACAAAGTGTTATTAAGTGACAATCCAATTCGCGACAGTATGATTCAAATGACTTCGAAAGAGAAGGTGGCTGCGGTGAAAATAAACTTATTGTAGTAGGTACGGTTTTTTGCGGATGCAATAATTTCATTTTGTAAAACAAAATTGCATTTCGATTTTGGTGCAAACTTGGAACAGATTCGAAAATAAGTCGGCGCCTACAGGATGCTGGAGTAAAAAACAAAGATGTGGGAAGCCGATTTATTATAAAGTAGTGGAGTACGGCTTAACTTTAATGAACGACAGCAAATCTTTCAGAAATCATCGTTGAGCCTATTTCAAGCTGAAGCACATACATACCCTGCTCAAAACATGATGTTTCAAAGTGGTGAGTTGTCAGACCCTGCTGAACAATAAACGCATATGTTTTAACTGTTTCTCCGTTGGCGTTTAGGATTTTTGCTTTACAGAGCTCTTCATCTGAATAGCTGATTTCGCATGTCAGTACTTCGTCGGCGGGATTAGGGACTATATTCAGAGCGGTATTTCCTGAATTTTCCTTTTCAATTCCAACGCCGGTAGCGACAATTGTATTACAGATTTTGTTGTTGGTTGTATCTTCATCTGAAAGCAAGGAAATAGCTGCACAAATATCGTATGTGTTTAGAGGCCCGGGGAAAGTAGTTGTAAACTGATATTCAATTGAATCGGAACTGTTCAGTGTTCCGGTCCATGTTTCATTTGCTTGAAGCACGCCATCCAGAGAATATGAAACCGGAATTGAATATAATGTGTTTAATCCAGCATTCAACAGCACTATTTTTACAAAAACAGGCATATTACATGCAGTGGAGGAAACAGGTTCAGCAATGCGAACAATGACCGGGTCTGTCTGTGCTATGATTTCATCCGCTCCAATGTCAGGCGTACTCAAATTCCGCATTTCATAATCAATATCTGTACTGACTCCAACGTTTAGTCCTTTGTTATTCACAACAAAATCGGTGACATGCAGGTCTGTATCACTACAAAACTGAGGTGATGACACGAATGAATGCAGCTCGGTTTGATAGTTTGTCTGCCAGTAGGACAAAGAGTAATTATTATTTAGGTAATGAATGATTAAAGAACCATTGTTTTTGAAAACATTGTAATCTGAAGTGTTGAGTAGGAAGGGACTCTTGAGCAAAACAGAGTAATCATAGTTACTACTATAAATATTATTTGCAAAATTTGAATATTGCAATTCATTTGCCGAAAGAGCAACATTGAGTGAAGTGCTATTCGAGTAAGTGTGCAGTGTGTTGTGATAGACATTCCAATATTCGGATGTATCCATGGCTAGCGCAATCGTAGTTCCGGAGCCACCTATGGAAACAAAATTATTTGCAATAAGGCCTGGTTGAGCTGCACTGCACTGACTGTTTTTTACAACGATTCCCTGGCCGGCTGATAGTGATATTTTATTTTTTTCGACAATCACGCTATGGATATTATTCAGATAGATTGATGCTTGCGACGTACTTAAAGAATCATTGTCAAAAAGATTTTCACTAATCGTAAGATCTTTTTCTGATGAGGAAAACAATCCAAATTGTCTGAAATTGTGAAAAATGTTTTTGCTTATTATATTATTTTTTATACCAGCAATACTGCTGTTCCCTCTGAACAATATTGCGGTCGAGCCCGATTCGATCTGATTTTCGTCAATAACAATATGAGTGCAGCTACTGTTATTATAAATCAGCGCAGTTTGTTCTGTATTTCCTGCAAGCGGGTTTCCGCATATGCGATTTCCTTTCAGTCTGATGTAATTGGTATTTGTGCCGAAATCAAAGCAGCGCCCATAGCTGGTTCCCGACGCATTAAAAGTCAGATTATGAAATTCAGTAAACGATGTTTCATTGAGTCTGATAATATAATTATCTGATGCTCCGACAGCAGAATGACTGATAGTGACTGAATCCGGATTATTGGCTAAGGAACAAAAAATTACGTGTGCAGAATCACATGCACCTGGAATTGGGAAATCGATATTCAGTAAAGTGTCGTATACACCTGATGAAATCTCAAATATGGTTGTGTCAGATATCCCACAGGTTTTTAATTCATTTAAAACTTCAGCAAAGTGGCTGAAATTTACACCTGCAGTAGCTGATAATGGATCAATCGTGTATGTTCCGGCAAGGTACTGATCGCAAACCTGATATTCTGATTGCAGTGTATCATTCACCGGAATGTGATCGGATGAATCATTGGGCATGGAGGTCCAGACGCGGACTGTATGTAAACCGCTTACCGGAAATGTAACCTGACCAATAGTCACCTCGGAGGATACAGAGTCTGGCAAAACACTCCCAGTCCAGTTATACACTCCCTGAAGTGTGCCATCCACTGCAAAATATACCGATGCTTTATTCAGTGTGTCGGCTGCATAGTTGTTCAGCCTGATTTTTAAATCGATTGGAATTCCAGTTAGTGGGCGAGGTGTATGTACAGGTGAAGTTATAATTTCAACACCAGCATCCTGCTGAAAAGGATTGTACTCGTCGGCACCAATGTCAGGGTGATTCAGATCGCGCAATTCATTATCCATATCGGTTGGTATTCCAACTGGTGCTCCCAGATCATTCAGGGAAAGATCGTACATGTGCAGGTCTGAATTGCTGACAAAATTGGGATTTTCGCTAACCGAGTGCAGGTCCTGCGATGAAGAGTTCTGCCAGGTTGATAAAGTGGATACTGTATAATTATTGTTTACCAGACCGATTCCGTTTGTGTACAGATTGTTGTAATCGGATACCAGATTCGCAACTGATATTGCCAATGCTACACCATCACCGGTGCTTGCAAAAATGTTATTCTTGATGATTAATTCAGAACAGTTATACACATCAAACACTCTTCCGGTGCCGGTATTTAATATGCTGTTGTGATAAAAATCGCTAAACCAGCTGCATTCAACCCTGAAAGCAATTCCTCTGGAGTTAGTTATACAATTATTGCTTATGAGATTGTGTAATGAGGTGCTTCCTTGACAGCCCGTATAAAAAATTCCACAATCCTGATTGCCGTAAATAGTATTGGCATTAAACAAACTGTTTCGGCAATTTGAAAGCCACATGCCACTACTGCTATTTAGTGTTGATGCTGAATAAACTTCATTACCACTCAGGTCCATCCGATATTGATTGACGCAGAGAATTCCATAACGTAAATAGTTATAAACCTTGTTATCACGGATAATATTTCCTGTTTCCAATGACGGACCTGAAAAAAGAATTCCGTAAGCGCCATTGTATATTGAATTCCCCGTTACTGAAATATAGTTTACTAGAGAATTGTCCGGATTATGAATCAACGAGGCACTCCACTCTGTATTTGTAGTTACATCACCGATCATAATATTACCGGTACATGCAATATGCTCAGCTCCATTCAGAAAGGCGACAGCACAATCATTATCGCCAAATACAGAACTGATGGGTGTGATTTTCAAATATTTTATTTCGATATATCTTGTGTCCATAAATCCGATCACAAAATTGCGTGTGCTCGAACATAAATGGCGGAAGGTGACATCGGATGGATTGCCCGTTGCAGACTGAAATACCACCCATGAATCGGACGCAGTGCCATCAATGGGATAATCGAAAACCAGTATAGTATCGTATAGCCCCGGGTTAATATAAAACACGGTGGAATCACTGATCCCGCAGGTGCTTAGCTGTTGATGCACTTCGTTGAAATACCTGAAGTTTGTTGCCGATGACGGCTGTGTTGAATTAATGGTATATGGCCCGGCCAGCACTCTGTCACAAACTTTATACTGCTGAAAAAGCGTATCGTTGTCAGGCATGATATCTACCGAGTCATTTGGCAGCGATGTCCAGACTTTAATGCTATGTATTCCGGCAGAACCAAACAATACAGTATCGAGGGTAATATTAGTGCTTACAGAATCAGTAACTATGAGGCCTGCCCAGGGTTGCGATGTTTGTGTAACTCCATCAATTTCGTAATGCAACATTACTTTTTTAAGAGTGTCATTTCCATTATTGATGATTTTTATAACAAGAGGATATGACTGACCTGCCAATGAATGCGGAACAGGTACAGGGGACTCTATATTGAAAATGCCGGCATCTGTTATTAATGGTGTGAATTCATCAGCACCAATATCCGGAAGAAGCGAATCACGTATTTCACCATCAATGTCAATCATGATTCCAACGGGCGTTCCGATATTATTCACGGATTCGTGAAATACATGCAGATTGGATTCACTCATATATTGGGGATCCAGGTTGTATGAATGGAATTCCATATTATAAGTGGTCTGTAATGAACTGAATGAGCCATAGTTCGAAAATGTTGGACCAGTAGTGTAAAGAATGTTGTAGTCAGAATTGAATCCGTTGTAATAATTAAACACATATCCACCACCATAGTTTGCCAGAATATTGTTGCGGATTATTGCTTGTGTATAACTACTGTTGCTGAATACTTTTCCCGCACCGCGCTGCAGCAGGCTGTTGTGATAAAAAAGTATATTCTCCCCATAAATAAAATGAATAGAGCTTCCGTTGCTTGAAAGGGTGGAAATGAAATTATTTACAATTGATGCCGGATTGGAGCTTAAAGCCTGCACCCGGTCGAGATACATTCCATACTGAAATGGTCCGCAAATATTGTTTCTTTCAGCAATCAGCTGTTTGACTTCGCTCATATAAATGCCATTGGATGTGGAATTGGCGTTGATGGAAGAAATTTTATTTCCGTTGACTTGCAGGTTGTTTTGTCGTGTCAGTTGAATGCCTGCGTAATAAAAGTCTTCGATGGTATTATTCTCTATGAGATTGTTGTAAGCCTGAGAGCCTAATCCTAATCCGGTTAATTGAATTGAATAAGCTCCATTGCGTAGCAGGTTGTTTGTGATTTCTATATTTGAAGCCAAACCGACAACATCGTTACGGATATTCACCAACCTATTAGTGTACAATGGCACAGTGTCGACCCCTAATAAAATATTGTGGTCTATTTTTATATTCGTACAACTATCCATTAAATTCACACAGCATCCATATTCCGATGAATTGTACACCGCTTGCAAGGTCAGGTGTTTAACCTCGATATAGTGACTTTTATTGAAATTGATGACTGCGTTGGTTGCCGAAATGCATGAGTGCCTGAGCGTAACGTCCTGCGCATTATTGCTGGCTGACGTAAAGACCACCCAGGCTGAGTCTGAGATTCCGGGAATGCTAAAATCGAAGGTCAGCAGCGTATCATATGTGCCATTTTGAATACTGAAAACAGTTGTGTCTTTTACGCCACAGGTTTTCAGATAATACAAAGCATCTTTAAAACTTCCAAAATTTAAAACTCCGGTCGGGGCAGCCGGATCAACCGAAAACTGTGTATGAGATGCTGATTCGCATAAATACCAGGTTTGCATTAATGTATCGTTATATACATATGCATCCTGCAATCCGTTAGGGTTGCTGGTGTAGGCTGTCAGATCTGTATAGCCTATTCCGGAAAAGGTGTAATTACCCAGCGTTATTTCATTTGAGATGGAGTCATGAGGCAGTACACCAGTCCAGTCAATCGGCGTCTGCGGCACACCATTTACCAACCAATGAATAGTGGCCGATTCCAGCGTGTCGGTTCCATAGTTTCGGATTTTTACTTTTATATAATAAGGACTGTCGGATTGCAGAATGGATCCTGCTGGTTCTGTTATTTCAATCAATTGAACATCATGAGTATATACTGGCTGAAAAGCTAATTTTATATTTGGCCTTTCGGTTGTGAAACTCCCATTTGAATTTGGAAATACATAGGAATAAATGCTATGGCTGAATTCTTTTGCAAGGTTTGATGCGCCCGCTGTGTATCTGAAATTGACAAAAGATGCTGATGAAGGGCCTTTCTTATTCTGGTAATAAACTACAAGGCTTCCATTTCCGGAATAATAAAAATGATGCGATAAAGGAATTTTTTTCCAGCCGGGGCTTGAAAATGCCAGAGATCCTTCAAATACCGTAATCATTTGAGATGTATCAGGCTTGTAAGTATCAGCAAAAACAATGTCCGGAATTTCAGCCAACATGATTTTTTGGTTGGTCTGTACATTAGGGCTGTTGTTACTGCCCACATAATAATAAATCGAATCAATACAACCGGAATAATTGATCTCACTTGCTTGGTATATGCAGGCACTCCAACTGTAATAAGAAGTTGCAGTTGTCGGTAGGTCATAAGTTTGTGTCGTTCCGTTTCCTATAGTAACATAATTTGCTGTTTGGGCTGACAGCTGTTCCGAAAGAAAACAAACAGATAACACTAAAATCAGCACGAGCGGTTTCATATTTACATTTTTAATATACAAATCTACATTTTTTTCAAATTATTGTATATTTGATGCAAACATTTTTAAAATGAAGATTTCATTTTTTATTGTAGTTCTCATTTTTTTCTCATTACACATGTCTGCACAAATTCAATGGATGCAGTATGGCAACGAAATGACCGGTGAAGGAAACGAAGAATGGTTTGGAGCTTCATTATGCATGAGTGCCGATGGAACAACATTTATTTCGGGAGCTTATTTGAATGATGCACTGGCCTTCAACGGAGGGCGCGTCAGTGTGTATCAGTACAACGGGTCCAGCTGGCAGAAACACGGTCAGGATATTTTTGGCAGCGTTGCGAACGATAATGTTGGATGGGCGGTTTCGACAAACGCAAATGGCACTATTATAGCGGTTGGCATTACTGGCAGCGATATCAATGGCACCAATTCCGGCAAAGTGGATGTTTATCAAAATATTTCCGGTGCCTGGGTGCAGAAAGGCAATTCAATTGCAGGCGACTCTCCGGGTGACTTATGCGGCAATGCCATTTCGATGAGTGCCGATGGCTTAACCCTTATCGTTGGATCGCAATATGATGCAACTTACGGAACCAGTACAGGTAATGCCCGTGTTTTCAGATTTATCGGAGCCTCATGGACTCAACTGGGCAGCACTTTTTGTGGTTCAGCTGCCTACGATTTTTTTGGGTGTTCAGTTAGCATCAATGCCGATGGATCTATTGTTGCCATCGGTGCAAAAAACGCCGACCCATGGGGCAGTAATTCGGGGCAGGTCAAGGTTTTTCAATATCAATCGGGTGGCTATTGGACACAAATGGGTATTCCGGTACATGGTGACACAACTAATAATGGTGCTGGTAATGGTGTCAGCCTTGATGCTTCGGGTTTGGTCCTGGCGGTCGGAAGCCCTGGAAACAGCGTGGCCGGCACTTCTGCCGGGCAGGTAAAAGTGTATGAATATGTGGCCAGTCAGTGGCAGCTGAAAGGAAACCCGATGTATGGAGATGTCGCACAAGACCGTTTTGGTGAATCCATTAAATTAAGTTATGATGGCAATTCTCTGATTGCCGGAGCAGTCAATAATGACTTTTTGGGAACCAATGCTGGTCATGCAAAAGTTTATAATTTCAATTCGGGCGTATGGGAATTGATGGGTAGTGCTATATGCGGAGAGGGAGATGGTGATATGGCCGGAATTTCTGTCGGAATGAATTACGATGCATCGCTGGTGGCTGTCGGTGCACGCGCAAATGATAATCTGTTTACCGATGCCGGCCATGTACGAGCCTTTTATCAATGTCACACGTCTTTTGGCGCCGATACAATAAATACCTGTAATTTTTCATATACATGGATAAACGGAATCACTTATTTTGATGATATTGATACCGCTATATATATCATGCAGAATGCAGCCGGCTGCGATTCGGTTGTAACACTGCACCTGAGAATAAACGCTAATTCATCAACTGACGTCCGTTCAGCATGCGATTCTATCACGTGGATTGACGGCCTCACATATAAAGAAAGTACATCTACACCGCAATTCACGCTGACTAATGTTGCCGGCTGTGATTCGCTGGTGACCCTTCATCTGACAATTCTTAAAGACTCGGTTACCGATGTCCAGTCTGCCTGTGATTCTTTTACATGGATTGATGGAGTCACGTACACACAAAGTACCAGTGCACCACAGATGACACTGATTAATTCCGCAGGTTGTGATTCAGTTATAACTCTGAATCTCACAATAAATAATAGTGAGACCAATGTCGATAGCCAGACGGTCTGTGATTCGTTGATTTGGGTTGATGGTATACATTATTATGCCAGCACTTCAACACCTTCATTTATGCTTACAACGGCTCATGGGTGCGACTCTCTGGTTACACTCAATCTGACAGTAAAAAACAGCACTGATTATACGGATAATCACTCATCCTGTGATTCATTTTCATGGATTGATGGAAACACTTACTTCGAAGATACTGATACGGCAAGATTTTTCCTGACCAATGCTGCCGGCTGTGATTCTGTCATTACTTTAAATCTCGAAATTTTATCGGATCATGTTACTGATATTGTTTCAGACTGTGATTCCTTTACATGGATTGATGGGATCACCTATACAGCAAGCAATAATACTGCGGTTTATCAGATTACAAATCTTGCAGGATGCGATTCATTGGTGTCACTTGACCTGACATTAAACCACAGTTCTGCAGTTGAGGATGTGCATTTCTCTTGTGAGCCATTTACATGGATTGATGGAAATACGTATGCCAGCAGTAATAATACGGCGGTGTACATCATTCCAACAGCTGCTGGTTGCGATTCAGTGATAACACTGGACCTGACGCTTCATCCTGCCGACATTATTCAGCACCCTGTAAATCAATATGTGACGATAGACTCTGCGGCCCAGTTTGTTGTGACCACTTTAGCATCGCCGGCGTTTTTTCAATGGCAGGGCGATTTGGGTTTTGGATTTATTGATTTGACCGAAGGAGGCCAGTATACAGGCACATTCAACGATACATTGATTGTTTCAAATGTCAGCATGGCCAATGATAATCAGAATTTTCGGTGCATTGTGCATTCGCTTACATGCAGCGACACATCGTTGGCTGCAGCACTCAATGCAAGTGGAGTCGGTATTTCTGAAAACACGGACTACAAAGCAATCAGAATTTATCCGAATCCTGCTTCGGATGAATTAAGAATCCAGGTGCCTTCAAACCTTTGCGGAACTTTGTATTCAGTTACGGATGAAAAGGGCATAGTGGTTATCAGTGGCGTAGTCCCGAATGAATATTTCCAGATCAATCTGGATAGACTCAAAGAAGGATTGTATTTCTTCCGAGTCTATGGCTGCAAAGGAAAATCGTTTAGTGTTATTCAAAAATAGTTTTCAATGAACTTAAAAACAATCTACGGCGTGTTATGCTTCTGTATGATATTTATCACCGCAGTCAGCATTTCACAGGCTCAGGTTCAGTGGACGCAAATGGGGACGACAATTAACGGAGCTTTTGCCCAAGCTGCTTTGGGGAAAGCTGTAGCAATAAGTAGTAACGGAATGGTGGTCGCTGCGGGAGGGCCATATAATGACAGCTTTGACAACGAACGGGGGCATGTTTGTGTATATGAATTTCAAAACGGCAACTGGCAGCAGAAAGGCGGATACCTGAATGGCGAAGCACCTGAGGATGAGTTTGGATGCTCGGTCAGCATTAATGATAATGGGTCTATTGTGGCTGTAGGTGCGAGGGATAACGAAGCGCATGGCCCAGAAACGGGAGAAGTAAAGGTTTATCAATATAATGGTGGAAGTTGGATTCAAATGGGTGCAGACATAGATGGTGAAGCATCCGGCGACCAGTTTGGAAGTTCTGTGAGTTTAAGTGCCGACGGGCTTACGCTGGCCGTAGGTGCACCAAATAATGACGGAGTATCTTTCCATGGCATTGGAGAAGTAAAAATTTTCCGTTACATCTCTGGTGCCTGGACTCAGATAGGATCAGACATTACCGGTTCCGATTACTATTCGATTTATTTAGGAACTTCTGTTGATCTCGATTCCACGGGAACGATTGTGGCAATAGGCGCCATCGAAGGCGTTTATTCAGCGTATGAACGTGTGTACATGTTCAATGGATCGGATTGGGTTCAGATGGGAGGGAACATTAATGCCGGTGCAAATGTATATGGAGCAGGAACCTCAGTAAGTCTTAATTATGACGGTACAATACTGGCGGTTGGTTGTCCATACAATTACGGTACAGTGGCAAATTCCGGAATTGTCTGTGTTTATCAGTATTCCGGTGGTGTGTGGACACAGATAGGAACCGATATTCCTGGAGAAGGCGATTCTGACAAGTTCGGATATTCTGTTGATGTTTGTGCCGATGGGCTTACACTGGTCGTTGGTGCTTATAACAACGATGGCTCGGGAGCTTATGCAGGTCATGCGAGAGTATATAAATATGTCGGTGGTTCGTGGATACAGGTGGGTGCCGATATTGACGGTGGATTAGCCTATGATTCGTTTGGTTATTCGGTAAGTATTAGCGGTCAGGGCGAAACCTTTGTGGCGGGGCTGGCAAACAGTGATGGTATTGCCAGTTTCAGTGGTCAGGCGAAAGTGTATACTTCATGTTTGCCAAGTACAGGCATTGATACCGTTGATGGTTGTGAAAGTTTCACATGGATTGATGGAAACACTTATTTTGCCGACAACAATACAGCCACCTGTACCATTACAAATTCTGCCGGATGCGATTCTATTGTAACATTGAACCTGACAATGTACAATGTTGATATTACACATAATCCGCTGAGCGAAATCCTGCATCCGGGAGATACAGCATATTTCCACGCCGAAACATCCGGTTTGCAGCCATCTTATCAGTGGCAAAGCGACATTGGTAGCGGTTTTGTAAATTTGAGCAACTCAGGACAATACACTGGAGTGCATACCGACTCCTTAAAAGTGTCGAATATTTCGATGACAAACAATAATCAACTTTTCAGATGTCTGATTACGGTGAATCAATGCACTGATTCGACATCGGCTGCAATACTGGAGGTCATTGATAATACCGGACTTGGCAAAAACAGCTCAGATAAAATATTGATATTCCCAAACCCGGCAACAAACTTAATCTGCATAAAAACACCGGCAGAATTTCATGCAGATCATTACAGTATTGTCGATAAAGCTGGGAAGGAAGTTTTACAGGGAAGATGGCACGATGCATCATATTGTATTGATATTAGTGCATTTACAGATGGTTCATATGTATTGAACATTGATGGTTCTGGAAAAGTTGTCAAAAGCGTATTTTTTAAAATTAAAGAATAAAAGACACCATGAAAATCAGGTTTGTTTTTATTATTTGTTTTTTGCTGATTGCTTGTTCCGGATTTGCTCAGTCACCTGAATATGTTATTATCGGGCAGGATAGTGCTGCCGAGATGAACTGTCCTGTTGGGGCTATCAGTGGCTACAGCTGGAGTTCAATCCTTTTTACCAGAGATGAAATTAACCGAAGCGGCGAAATTGATTCAATTTTTTTTCAGGTCAGAAACTCGATCGTTCATACGATGAACAACCAGAAGGTATATATGATGGAAACAGATGACACCGTATTTACATCAGCCGCTATCCCTGATTCAACGCAGATGTTTGAAGTACTGAACGGAACTGTTGTCTGGCAAGGCCTGCAGTGGAGTAAAGTTGTATTGGATCTTCCGTTTTATTATTCCGGAAACAAGAATTTACTGATATTCTGGAAGAACCTGCATGGCACGGGAGTTATTCCTTATCCTGAATTCCTGTACACGAGGACTGAACCTAAGTATCAGGTTGTGGCGAAGCGCAATTCGAATTATTCAAGCCTTTTCCCTGTGTCATATGGTACACTGGACTATAATCGCCCAAACATAAAGCTGGCCATGCATTCGCCGTGGGCAAACAATGATGCGGCATTACACAGTATTGCAACGCCGCAGTATTCTCCATATCAGGTAGCAGGAGATTCATTGCCGGTAAGTGTAGTTTTTCGGAATGCGGGATTATACAATATTCATACAGTCGAAATCCACATGGAAGTAGATGGTGTCGCTCAGCCTCCGTTTCAGTGGTATGGAAATCTGGCGCCGGACTCATTATCGCCTGAATTGTCCATTGGCAACATAATCTTTCCAACCGCTGGAAATCATGTTTTGAAGGTGTATGTCCGCAACCCGAATTATCTTCAGGATGAAGATTTGAATAATGACACCATTGAAAAAACATACAAAGTATGCGATAAGGTTTTATCGGGAACATACACGATTGATTCCTTGCAACCTACCGGTGGTACAAATTTCCGCTACTTTGCCGAGCCGCTGGCCATTCTTAAAGAATGTGGAATTCGGAATTCAACGGTTTTTAATGTTGCACCCGGTAGTTATGATACCGTACTTGTTTTCAACTATCTGATCAATGGCGCTGATAATGACAACCGAATTACATTCCAGTCTATGACCGGTCACCCAGAAGACGTCATAATTCAACATGACGCTTTTGGTAGTTCCGATAATTTCATTGTTGTCTTTAATGGATCCAGATTTGTGGATTTCAAAAACCTAACATTAAAGTCATTAGATACAACTTATTCTACATGCCTGATTTTAACTGGTGGAGGAAGTGATCACTCATTTGAAAATGTCATTTTTGAAGGTCCTTCATCTCATACCTATACCAGTACGACCGTGCTGGTTTTGGACGGAGAAGCATCAAAAGAACATAACATCAACTTTTATGGGAACCGCTTTATAAATGGTGGTTTTTCTATTCTGGCGCCCAATAACAGCAGCAACAAGGAACAGGGATGGATTTTTGAAAACAACCGTTTTATCAATTATTATATTTCAGGAATCAACTTGGAGTATTTTGACAGCGCAATTATCCGTAATAATATTTTTTCTACGACAAGTATGTATGGTGGAAGTATTGGTGCTGATCTGAGCCATTGTTATTACCCTGTTGTTGAAAACAACAAATTCGAGCAGCCACTGAGCAGGGCTTTGTATATGTTTACATGCGATGCGAGCCAGACCAAACGCGGGAAAGTGGTGAACAATATCGTTACCATTGGTGGTGGTGCTACAAGCAGTGGCATTTTTATTAATGACTCGTATTACATCGATGTTTTTCATAATACAGTATTGTTTAGCAGTCCTGATTCATCGAATGGAACGGCTTTTTATTGCATAGCGTGTAATTATTCCGACATGAGAAATAATGTTTTCATTAATGATGGGGATGGTTATGCTTACCACAACCGGGCTTCTAACAATTTTACTTCGGATTATAACATACTGTACACCACTGGTTCGGTGCTGATATATTCAGATTATACAAATTTTGCCACGCTTGCAGCCTGGCAAACAGCAACCAGCCGCGATCAGCATTCCTTTACAATGCATCCTGATTTTGTTTCAACAACTGATTTGCACATACAAAACGCATGGCTGAATAATCTGGGCGCATACACCGGTGTTGAAAGAGATTTTGACCACCAGCTCCGCAATTTGGCGACGCCTGCTTTAGGGGCAGATGAATTTATTGCTTTCAGCGATGATGTGTGTGTTTCAGCGATTATTGATACGGCAGGACTCAGTATGCCGGGTGCTCTTGTCAATATTAAAACCCGGATTAAAAATACCGGAACATCAACCCTTGACAGCATTCCAATTAATTATCAGATTGACGGAGTTACAATAGCCAATGATCTTTGGACTGGCACGCTGTATTGTTCCGATTCAACCGAGTTTTCTTTCATTCAGCAACTGACTGTACCGGCTAATGACTTTACACTTTGTGTGAGATCCAATCTGATATCAGACAGTAATCTATCAAATAATGAATATTGTCTGAACGTGGTAACTGGAATTGAAACAATCAGCAGCGATGACTATCTTTCATTGAAGAGTTTTCCGAATCCAGCCAATAATAGCACTCAGATTCAATTCAATCTTCAACAAGCCGGAAACTGCAATGCGGTTATTTTCAATGCTTATGGCGATATTGTTTACTCGCGCAGCATTGCGGCTGATTCAGGTGTGAATACGTTTTCGGTTGATACTTCTGTAATGCCGGATGGCGTTTATTTTATTTCTGTTGATGATGGAAAGGATCGGAGTACACTGCGAATTGTAGTCATTCACGGATGATTTTAGGGCGGCTCACTGACCCGGATTTGTTTCTTATTTGAAAGTTGTAAGAAACTTTAATTGGGCTCCACCACTGATCCTTCCTGCGTTATAAACATCCTCATTTTTCCATCGGTGCTTTTCAATGTGGCTTCGAAAGTGTTATTTGAAGCAGCAATTCGGAGGTTGTATTTTTTATTATCGTATAGTGATTTGATATCATTGCCAAGTTTACCAAGTTTGTCTGTGTATGATTTATTTTTTTCAAAATAAACAGACTCTCTGTAAAACACAGCCCAGAGCACGTTTTTCAGCTTTTCGTTTTCAGAAAGGACAAAGGTTTCTCTTTCTGTGCCGGCTATTTTATCAGAAAACTTCAGGTATCCGTAGCGTTCGGGCATATGCATGCTGATGGCGCCCACGGGCGACCATACCCAATTGTGCTCCGGAAGCGGCTTCCCATCGGAGTTTGTGAGTTTTATATATTTCCCGTTCTCCCATTTCACGTCCCATTCAACGCGCGAAAAATTTATGCGCCAGGGTTTATCGACATTTGGTTTCCCGCTGTCAAGGCCGAAAGACAAATCGGTGAAGGGAATAGCGAGTTCTATGGTCCATTTCAAATCCTTGTCTGATCCGTCATTCAGCGTTCCATCAATTTTTATTGCTTGTTTAATTCCTTTGAAATCCCAGTTGTGGAGCGCGTATGAAGAATGACGATACGGGTGGGGAAGAAACAGATCGAAGACCGTTCCTTTTGCGTTTACTTCGTATTCGAAATAATTTTTTGCATCGTTGTCGGGATCAATAAATATTTCGAAATCGTTGTCGAAGTAAACCACTTCATCGTGTTTATCCAGATAAGCCCAGATATTTTCTTCTTCAAGTTCTGCCAGAATGTAGAGATAATCATTGTCCCAGAGCATTTTTACCTGCGTGTTCTGTGCAGGTTTTGATTTCAGGTCACCTTCGATATCGATAAATAAATCCGTCCATTCCGCTTTGCTCCATGCTTGTTCAGCCGGCATTCCGTCTATGTTTACGGGTTCACTGGTGCGATAGCAAACATAACTTTTTGGTTCCTGCATCAGCGGCTTCAGATCATCCTGGAGTGGTTTCATGTCTTTTGTTTCATTGATTTTGCTGCAGGAAAGCAGGATCCCTGCGATGAGTATGACAAGATTGAAGAATATTCTGTTCATATATTTTCCTGTTTTTTTTATGCGATTCTCACTCTGAACACTGCTGTCATCCTGAGTGTCCGCCTCGAGGCGGACGTATCGAAGGAGGCAGCAGGATAAGACATTATTCCTCTCTTTTCACAAATCCGTCATCACTATGATCGCGCAAATTGCTGCGCAGCGCCGCAATCATTTCTCGCAGATTTTTTATTCCGCCGATGGTAAACCAGATGGTCACGATGATTGATACTCCAAGGAAAATGTACGTATAGATTTTCCAGAACTGAAGCCACTGGCTATTTTCGATGGGCTGAACAATAAAATTGTATAACGTGCCTACAACGAAAACCAGCACCCAGAGCAGTGTCCAGCCAATAGTGACGGCATAGATGATTTTATCGCCGCGTGTAAATTCTTTAGTCCAGGCCAATACTTTCCAGCCTTTGGCAGGTTGCTCATTTCTGGATTTTGAATCTGCATGATCGGAAAAAGCGCCTCGGTGCAGCAGTTTATCCATGTCCACTTTTGGTTTTGGCGTAAGAAGCGATACAAGTGTGTATACCACCGAAGCCGCTATCATGGCCATAAACCAGCCCCACTGGCCGTTGATCGGGTAACCTTCAACAACCGCTTTCAGCATAATATTTGCCGACGCAGTAAGTGCACCAGTGATCATAGCGGCCCAGGCAGCTGCTGTTGTACCGCGTTTCCAGTATAGTCCGCCAATGATTACAGCACCTGATCCGCCCACGAAAATAGCGCCTGATACATTCAAAAATAAAAATACTTTATCGGGCTGCTGAAATAAAATACTCAGAAAGAAAATTGCAATGCCAACGCCTAAAATAGACAGCTTTAAATACTTCAAATGCTGTTTTGGCTCGAATGGTTTTTTGCGCAGCGGCATGATGCAATCCTGAATAAAAATGCTTCCCCACGAGTGCATGTATGTGTTGTGACATGTAACGGCTGCAGCCAGCATAATGGCTACAAATGCGCCTTTCAGCCCAACGGGCAACAAATAATTCAGCGCCATCGGAACGCGAAGCTGGCTTTGTTCGGCTACAGTACCGACACTCGAAAGTGTATTGTTGATGGAAGCTGCAACACTGTTGAAGTCGCCGTGATGAAATAAAGTATAAGCAACCACAGGTACAAAAACCAGAAACAATCCCCATTGCGGTACAAGTCGCCAGTTGGTGAGTACATCAGCCATTCGCGCTTCGTGTGCGCTTTTTGCTGCAATGTTGAACGATGAATTTCCCTGCCACGACAGCTTGGTATAAATCAATCCGAACATACCGATGAAAAAATACCAGGGATTGAAATCCTGTACTTTGTCCGCATCGAACGGATTGATGAGCGACTGTCCCGGAGGTGCCGCAGTGACTGCATCCGAAATCTGTGACCAGTCAACCTGCACCAGCAGCAGGATTACGACAACCACAAAAACAATGTTTACAAAAACGCCCTGAATAAAATCAGTAAACATGACCGCGATGTGACCGCCTGTAAATATGAAATAGAGGGGAATTAGAACCATCGCACCGGTAACGGCAATGAATGTAAGTGAAATTCCGAATACTTCACCAATCTCCGGAATGCCGCAGAAATAGATGAAAAAGCGTGCACTCACGGATGGGAAAATTACCATATTGAATACGCCGGAAAGAAATGCAAGAAATCCGGAAAACACACGAAACGAGCGACTGTAGCGCATTTCGAAAAATTGCGCCATGGTCAATGCTTTGGTTCGACGGAAGCGATAGACTACCCATCCTGTAACGCTGATTGCAACAAGGATTACAGCAGTCGGCATTTCCCACCAGCGCGAATTGAATCCTGCGCTGTAATTCTGTTCAAGCGCACCAATTACAGTAATGGCGCCCAAAGCAGCTGTTCCGTGAAACATTGAAATAATGTAGCGCCCACCAGTGCGACCTGTTGCAAGGAAATCCGAAACGCTTTTCACAAGATTCTTGCTGAACAGCACCATTGCAATCATCAATGCCAGAAAAACAAGTACAATTGACCAGTCAAAAGTTGATAAATTCATACACGATTATTGCTTCGTCAGTTCAAGTAATTCATTGATTGATGTGTTGGCAAGCCCGACTGATGTATCGGCTGCACCATAATATACATACACTTCGCTTTCAGGTTTTGCAAATCCTTCAGCATCAAATTCCTTTACAATCATGCCGCTCGGGAACACTACATTTGGTACTTGTCCTGTGAGTTCATACATTTCGCGCGGTTCCAGAATATTGCACCAGCTGCGTGACAGCACTTTTGAAGGATCCTGCAAATCTAGCAGCATCACGCCGGCCTGATAAATATTGGAACTTCCAAAATGTCCGGCTACACCATGATATATATGTAGCCAACCCTGACGCGTTTTCACCGGCGGTGGGCCTGAGCCAATGAATTCGTCCCAGTAATGAAAGCGGCCTTCAATCAGCGTTGCAACGGGTTCCCAGTTTAAAAGGTCGTCAGATTGTGACAGCCAGATTGTGCTTCCAGATGTTGTTCCGTTGCTGTGGCGCGCTTTGTTCGGACGATCCATGCGCATGAATTTCCCATTTATTTTTTCAGGAAATAATACGCCGTTGCGGATGTCTTCGTTTGAAGCGATTCCAAGAAAGTCAAACTCTTTAAAATCTTTGGTTGTACCAAGACCAAGCTGGCAGCCATTGTCCATGTCCATCGCAAACATGATGTAGTATTGTCCATCGATGTTTGAAATGCGCGCATCGTAGATGTGATAAATTTTTTCATTGACGGTTTCGATGCCTTTGAAATGGACAATTTTATTTTCAACACTGAAATGAATTCCGTCATTACTTTCGGCCATTACCATAAAGGTTTCACGCGAGCGGCTCTGGGCGCGGAGCATGAGCAGGTACTTGTCCTCAAATAAAATTGCTCCGGGATTGAAAACGGACGTAGCATCAACCAGCTGCGGATGAATATCCGGAATGTCATTTCGTGTGAGAATCGGATTCTGAGAATATCTTTTCATATTATCCCATAATTACTTTTACCGTACAAATCTCGCTTTTGCTGACTGGAAGCACGTTTTCATCTATGCGTTTGCCATCAACAAAAATTTCCTTCACCCCTTTTTCAACATGCTGCGGATTCTCGACAATGATGTTGTATTTTGTTCCGCGATATTTCCTGCTTGCTGAAAATGTGTCCCAGTGCGAAGGAATAACCGGATCAATTAAAAGCCCTTTGTATGTTGGTCGAATGCCAAGTACATAATCAAAACTCACACGGAACATCCATGCTGCGGAGCCGGTTTGCCAGGAGTGGCTTGCTCGGCCGGGCTCGGAGTGTTCGTTGCTGGTGATGTATTGTGAAAACACATAGGGTTCAGCAACAAAAATATCGCTGTCGATGCGATCCGGCAACATTTTCTTTAAATATTCATATGCCTGATTGCCACGCTGCAACATGGTTTCAGCCTGAATCACCCACGATGTCGGGTGACAAAAGACGGCGCCATTTTCTTTTTTACCCCACACGCAACGCGTTACCAACCCGATGTTTGGATCGATTTCTTTCCAGGCCGGGGTGCATTTTTTTGGTCCCTCGGGCGAATCGAGGTGTTTCTTTACACTGTCCATGGCCATGATGAGTCGGTTGTGATTTTTGAATCCGGCCAGCACCGGCCATATCTGAGTATTGAGAAATATTTTTCCGTAGGTATTTTCCTTCGAGCCGACTTTATTGCCTTTTCCGCCAAAGGCACGAATGTACCATTCGCCGTCCCAGCAATGTTCTTCGATGGCAGCCATCAGTTTTTTGCGGACAAACGAAACTTCTTCGCGCTCTTTGGTCATCCTGATATGTTCAAGTAAGTCCATGAATAATTTCAGCATGGCAGCGTAAAACATGCCGCCCCAAACGCTTTCTCCGCCTTCGTCTCCTCCAATGTAATCGAGTGTATCGTTCCAGTCTCCGCGACCGAAAATGGGCAGGCCATGAGCGCCGAGATTATTTTTTGCGTAGTGTACAACAGCAAACATATGATCGAGCACAATACCTTCTTTTTCCTCATCAATAAAGGGCTGCACATTTTCAAGAATAGTAAAGTCACCTGTTTCTTTGAGGTATTCTGTCACGGCAAGCATGTACCAGAGGGGATCATCGCAATGCTGCGTAAATTCTCCATCACCGTCGCCGTGAAAATGATGATAGACTTTCCCGTCAGTCCGCATCTGGCGCGTGAGAAGCAATATGCGTTCTTTTGCTTTTTCTGCATCTGAAATTGTAACAGCAATGGTATCCTGCGCTGTGTCGCGAAAACCGAATCCTCGTCCGATCCCCCAATAGTAGAAACTGGCCACACGACCTACGTTAAACGCAGTAATGGCCTGATAAGGCATCCAGTATTTCAGAAAAACATTCAGATTTTTATCGGGCGTTTCGGCCGACGTGTGTTCGAAATATCTTTTCCACGATTCGTTGAGTTGTTCAAAAGCATCATCAACAGCCGAAACATCGTGATATTGTTCGGAACGTTGCTTTTTATGTTCTTCGAATTTTGTTTTTTCAATTACACCCAAAGTAAAAATGAGATCTTTTGATTCGCCCGGCTGGAGCGTGATATCTACTTTTAATGCGTTTACTATGTTTCCGAAATCGGTATCGCGACACGACAAATTTTCTTGTTCAAGCGCAACTGGATTATTTTCATTGCGATACAATCCGATAAAGCGTTCTCGTACTGTTTCATAACTTGCTGCCGGGTGATTTACCGTGAAAAACGTGTGCTGATCCCATTCTTTATTTTCCTGTTGCTGCGTGCCTTTTGATTGTGTGACCCAGTAGGTTTTTGTAGAGAAAATAGAATTCAGCTTTTTATCGAAATAGGAGCGGTTGAAATGCTGATCGTCGCATTGATTGATTAAATCGACCAAAGCGTGTCCCAGCGCCAGCTCACAATAGCCATATACCGAAAGATTGCGCGGTTTGTCCGAGGTATTTTTTAAAATGGTTTTCCAGATTTCCTGATCATCTTCAAGTGGAACGAAAAATAAAACCGAAGATTCAATGTCATTTACCAACGCTTCGGATCGCGTATAACCAAACCCATGCGCCAGTCTGTAACACTCAAGATGTTTGCTCACCGGCTGCCAGGTTAGGCTCCAGATTTCGCCGCTGTCGTTATCACGAATGTAGATATATTTTCCGGGGCGGTCGTGCGGCACTTCATTTATGCGATAGCGGGTCACGCGGCCGTGTAGCGGGCTTTTGAAGTAGCTCATTCCGCCGCCGTTGTTCGAAATGCTGGTAAAATAACGCCCGTTATTCAGGTAATTAATCCACGGGCTGGGAGTGTCCATCCGCGTGATGATATATTCTTTACCGTCGTCAGAAAAATGTCCGTAGTTCATTGGATTATATGAGGGTGATGAAATGTCGTTTCAGGAACGATGCAAAAATAGTTTTTTTTGAGCCATCAAAGTGTCAGGCGGGCACAATTTCCACGAGCGGTCGCGTTTTGTTGCGAATAGGCAAGCTATGTGAAGCATATGCTTCGCATAGCGGAGCTATAACAAAAAACCCCGGCCGCAGCCAGGGTTCTGAATATTCGCTAATGCAATATTAATTGCGCTTTGGAGCTGAAGTGTTGGTTTCGGTTTCAGTTTTTTCGTTAGATACCGGCTTATTCAGGTCTTCTTTAGCATTGTTGATGCGGGTCTGTTCTTCTTTCACCTGTTGTTCGGCTTCGATGGTGATTTGCTCAGCTTCGTCAATGCGTGCATTGTTTGCATCGTATTCTTTGCGTGTAATTTTACCTTCGCTGAGTTTCTGCTCGTTGTTTTTACGTGCCTGATCAACATTCTGATGCATAACATCAACGCGGCTCTGCTGTTCGGTTATCACTTTTTCCGACTCGTCAAGTTTTGTCTTCACCTTATTTTTTGCTTCTTCCGAACGCATCTGTCCGAATTCACGTCCGGTCATTTCACCTTTGTTGCGACCATACGCGTGTCCGTTACCCTGACCTGGATTTTCTTTTACTGCGTCTGGTTTTTCAGCTTTTTCAGGCTTGTTTTTATCCTCAGGCTTGCCTTTGTCAACATTACCGCGATCAGGATTGCCTTTCTCGTTCTGGTTTACGCTCTCTGAGTTGCCCTGCTTGTCGCCCTGACCCTGCTGCTGCTGGTTTCCGTGGCTCACTTGCTGAGTATTGGTGTTTTTCTTATCCTGGCCATTGCCTTGGCCTTTACCGTTTCCCTGCGCCATTACAGCGATTGAAATGGTTGCAAATGCAACGGCAAGCATGAATGAAAATAGTTTTTTCATGGTTTCCTTTTTTAAATTCCTTTGAGTAATTCATTTACCTTGGCCTCTTTGGCACTAACACTGTCTACAACAGTAGTCACTGATGAATCAATGGCTTTTACTTCTTCTGTTGCAAACTGGGTTTCTTCCTCCGGAGTCATAGCTTTGTCGCTTTTGCCACCGCATGATGCGAGAGCGAGAGCAAGCCCTGTGATTAAAAGTAGTTTTTTCATTTTGATTTATTTTAATTGGTCAGTAAAGGTACATCGGATTTTCCAAAAACGCCTGTATTCCCAGAAATTTAACCGTTTCTTAGACCAAATCTTAGGCAATCTGCGCCCATGCCTGATGCAAATATTCTATCAGGTCTCCGGCATGCATGGCTTCCTGTGTAAGATCTTTGGCTGCAAAATCACCGGCCAGCCCATGAAGGTAAACCCCTGTTAAAGCCGCCTGCAGTGCAGGGATTCCACGTGCAAGCAAACCTCCTATCAATCCCGTTAGCACATCACCCGAACCTCCTTTGGCCATGCCTGGGTTACCCGTGCAATTGAAAAATGCCTGCCCTTTCGATGAAATTATGGCTGTGAATGCACCTTTCAGAACAATCACACTTTTGAATTTTACTGCCATATCAATGGCTTTCTGCAATCGCTCGAAATCATTTTTACTTTCTCCGAATAGTCGTCCGAATTCACCCGGATGGGGCGTCAGTATTGTGTTTTCAGGTAAAAATGCCAACCAGGTTTTATTGGCTGCAAGTATGTTCAATCCGTCGGCATCTACGACAAGCGGCACTTTAGATTCCTGAATGAGCATTTTCAGCGCAGCAGCAGTCGCTTTTTCCTGACCGCATCCAGGGCCGAAAGCAATTGATGAAAATGGTGAAAGATCCGGAATTTCTGATAGGCACTCCGGGTTTTTATCAATAGAAGACATGGCTTCCGGAGCCGCGATCTGAAGGATGTTGAGTGAATCCGACGGACAATGAATTGTTGTTAATCCGCACCCAGAGCGAAGACATGCGCGTACAGCCAGTACAGCCGCACCGGTTTTTCCTTTGCTGCCAGCCATAATCAAAGCGTGACCATAAGTCCCTTTATGCGAAAAAGTTTTTCTTGCAGGAATGGTTCCTTCGAAATCTTCAGGGCAAAGATAGAAATGTTTTGCCTTCGAGTTATTCAGAAAATCTTCATGCAGGCCTATGGGAACAAGATGCCATTCGCCGCAGTAAATGCCGTTTTCAGGCATTAACAGCGCAAGCTTTGGCGCACCAATGGTAAGAGTAATGTCGGCTTTGATAATTTTTTTCGAATGACTGAGTGAACTATCATCGGCCAGTAGTCCCGAAGGTAGATCAATGGCAATTACCGTGTTTTTAGCAGCGTCTATTTTTTCAATGACACTTTGAACAAGCCCTTCCGGCGCGCGACTGATCCCTGATCCCAGCAATGCATCGATAATTATACAGTCTTCAGAAAGCGAAGGAAACTCGTCGGCTTTCTCAATAATATTTACTTTCCGTTTCTTTTTGAATCTATCCAGATTCCGCTTGCAATCAGGGCTGAGCTTGTCTGAAAACGGAACAAGAAAAACATCAACCGAATAGCCACTGTCGTGGAGCATGCGCGCGATTACAAGCCCGTCACCGCCATTGTTTCCGGGACCGGCAAATACGGTAAAAGTCTGCTTTGTGTCAGGCAGAGCACCTCTGATCCACTCGAAACATAATCCGGCAGCGCGCTCCATCAGTGCATCTGAAGTTACCGGTTCATTTTTAATGGTGTACTGGTCTGCTTCGCGGATCTGTTCAATGTCAAGAATTTTAATCATGACTTAGTAACAGCGATGCGTTCCGTAGTTTGCAAAAACAGAAATGAGTACAACAACAAGAATGATGGCCGCGATAATAATGAGGCCACTCAGCACAACTCCAATAATGCCGCATGTTTTCCCGGTTTTCGCTTTGTTTAACGAATAGGGGTTGAACATGCCGGGATTGGCATTGAAAGCTTCTTCCGCTTTACGGGCCTGAACAATGGCCACAATACCGAGAACCAGTCCGGCGATTGTAAAAAAGAAAGTAAACACAATTGAGAGAATTCCCATAAGCTGAGCTGATGATGCATTGGGGGCTTCGGGCTTCAGAAAGGGTGAGTCGTAAGGAGTTTGATTTTCCATAGTTATTGTTTGTTGATTTTATGACCTTTTGTAGCAAAGAAAAGCACGAAGAAATAGCAGGGAATCAGAAGCACGTATGCCTGGTGCATATTCCAGAGATCGGCAAGCCAGCCAAACACCGGACTCATTATGGCTCCGCCAATGATTCCCATAATAAGAAGGGCTGAAATGATGGGCATTTTGTTGCCGGTTTTTTCAATCGCCAGAGGCCAGATTGCGGGCCACATTACAGAATTTGAAACTCCCAGGAGTGCAATGAAAAATAACGATGCAATGCCATTACTCAGCAAAGCGCAGGTGGTGAAAATTAACGCACTTATTGAAAAAAGTTGCAATGCTTTTTGTTGACTAATCACTTTAGGAATCAATGCAATCCCTATGAAATACCCGATAATCATTCCGGCCATCACATATGAGGTAAAGTAGCTCGGATTCAAAATATTGATATCGAAACCGAAAATATTGATAAACGATGGATCAGGATTGAGGTAGCGGCCATATAGGATTACGCTGTCACCAACAACAACCTCCGCACCGACATAGAAAAAGAGGGCCACAACCCCTAACCACGCATACGTTGGAATTCCTTTAGCCGAAAACCGTGCAGCCGGCTCGTCGCTGGAAATTTCGGGAAGGCGTGCAAAACGAACCATCATAGCCAGCAAGAGCAATACGCCAGCCATCAAAAGATAAGGTCCAACTACTTTTTGAGAAAGATCATCCAGATAGAGGGCTTTCTGAGCCGCATCAAGAAATGAAAGGTCGGTTTTTATTTCACTGTCCGATTTGGCGAGGAGAATTGAACCCAGAATTATACCGCTGAAAGCACCTGCAAGTTTGTTTGCCACTCCCATTATACTGATGCGCTTCGCAGCACTCTCAACCGGCCCAAGTAATGCTACATACGGATTGACAGCGGTCTGCAGCAATGTGAGCCCTGTCCCCTGAATGAAAAGGGCAACCAGAAACACCCAGTATTCTCTGGAATATGCTGCAGGAATAAAAAGCAGACTGCCGAGCATCATTACAATGAGGCCCATCGACATTGAGTTGACAAAGCCGGTATATTTCAGAACAAATGAAACGGGAATGGCCATTACGAAATAGGCGAAATAAAATGCAGTTGCTACGAAAAATGCCTGTTGAGTTGTAAGCTCGCATGCAATTTTTAAAAATGGGATTAATGTGCCGTTGAGCCAGGTTACGAACCCAAAAATAAAGAAAAGCACTCCGACTATTACAAGTGCGAATACCTGACTTTTTGATGAATGTTGCTGAGTCATGAAAGGGGGGATTTTTTTACAAAGATGCAAATTATTCCTAATCCGGGAAATGTTTTCGACTTTAATTCTGGGTAAAACTCCGGAAAAAATGATTTTGCATTTCATTTTTAATTCCGTGGTTGCATGTTTAAAAATTTGTATTTTAGCCACCGAAAAAAACCACCAAATATGAAAAATAGAATTACACTTTTTTCAATTCTGTTGATTATTATATGGGCTTTCCCCGTATATGCACAAATCAGCCATGGCGGCTCGCCCAGATCTTTCGATCTGAAACAGGAAATCAAAGCGAATGCCACTGTTCCGGTCTTTCAGATGATCGAAGTTAATGTGGACTCCCTGAGAGCCGATGATGCCGTTAATGACCCGCTAAAGGAACGCCCATGGCGTTTTGGCGAAAACATGTACGTTGACATTGATGTGAAATCCGATGGCAACATGATACAAATGCCAAACGGCGATAAAATTTACCGTGTTTCAATCTATTCGCCGGAAGCGGTGTCAATCAACCTGACTTTCGACCATTATAATCTTCCTGCCGGAGCTGAACTTTTTGTTTATAGCAGCGATCAGCAAGAGGTTTTAGGTTCATTTACCGCTCAAAACAATCAGGCAGACGGCATATTTGCCACAGCTCTTGTTAAAGGTGATTTAATCACAGTCGAGTATTTCGAGCCTGCGACAGTTGCATTTCCCGGCGAAGTGCACCTCTATCGGGTTACTCACGGATACAGGGGTATAAAGGATTTTACCAAATCATTTGGTTCATCTGGAACATGCAATGTGAATGTAGCTTGTCCAGGTGGTGTTGGCTGGGAGAATGAAATAAACTCTGTATGTATGCTGGTTTCCGGTGGTTCCGGTTTTTGTACCGGTTCGCTGGTAAACAATACAGCCAACGACGGAACTCCTTATATTCTTACTGCAGACCATTGCTACTCCGACCCGACCAGCTGGGTGTTTTATTTCAACTGGCAAAGTGCAACTTGTTCTAACCCCGGAACTTCTCCTGCTTATGATCAGGTATCCGGTTCGGTTTTGAAAGCCAGAAATGCAGCCAGCGATTTCTGTCTGGTGCAGATGAATTCAGTACCTCCGGCTTCATACGACGTGTTTTATGCCGGCTGGAACCGCGCTACCGATGCAAGTATTTCTGGAACTTCTTTTGGCATTCATCATCCGAGTGCCGACATTAAAAAAATATCATGGACAACAATTGCATTGACCACGACTACTTACCTTCAAACCCCCATCCCGGGAGATGGTTCCCATTTCAGGGTAACCTCATGGGCTGATGGAACTACCACAGAAGGCGGATCATCGGGATCTCCGTTATTTGATTCCAATCATCGAATCGTCGGACAGCTGCATGGCGGTTATGCGGCCTGCGGAAATACAACCAGCGACTGGTATGGACGTTTAAGCGTTTCTTGGACTGGTGGCGGAACAAGCGCTACACGTCTTAGCAACTGGCTCGATCCTATGGGTACCGCACCTATTACGTTGGATGGATACAATCCCAATACACCTGCTTTCGCGCTCGACGCGCAGGTTTCAGCAATTGTTTCGCCTACGGGGTCCTCATGCGGGACAACATCAATAACCCCATCAGTTACATTGCGCAATGCCGGTTCCACAACCTTGATAGGGGCCACCATTTATTACCAAATCGATGGAGGAACTCCTGTATCTCAACCATGGACTGGTACTTTGGCAACAAATATTTCCACAAACATTACATTCCCAACGGTCACTTCAACCTACGGCGCACATACAATCAAGGCATGGACTTCTGCACCAAACGGTGGCACCGATGCTAATGTTGCAAACGATACTGCGACAAGCACTTTTACTTTATCGAATGGGGTTATCAACACTTTCCCCTGGACTGAAGGTTTTGAGGGTGGTACTATCCCCACGTGCTGGACCGAGGCTTTTGTTACAGGCGCTTTAAGTTGGCAATACATGGCCGGAAACGGCAGTGGGAATACCGCAACAGCTCATGGCGGCTCCTTTGACGCAACTTTCTATGAAGGAGCTTACGGAACTGATAACATAACAAAACTCATTACGCCTCAGATTGATTTATCTGGTTTTTCCTCATCAACATTGACCTTTTGGTATGTGAATAAATTATGGAGCCCAGATCAGGATGAGCTGAAAGTGTATTATAAGACTTCATTAGGTGGTACCTGGACTTTATTGAATACATACAATACCAACATTTCAGTCTGGACTCAAGCCACTATCCCTTTGCCCAACTTATCTTCGGATTATTATATAGCATTTGAAGCAACCGAAAATTATGGCTACGGCATTGCCATAGATGACATTAATGTAACGGGTGTTGCTGCAGGAACTATTGCAACAGGAACCATTGCAGGCAGTCCTTTGTGTGCAGGTGCTGCTGTGAGTGTCCCGTTTACCATTACAGGATCATTTACAGCCGGAAATGTTTTCACTGCACAGCTTTCAGATGCTGGGGGTAGCTTCGCAAGCCCCGTTAGTATAGGTACATTAACCAGTACCACTTCAGGAACTATTAGTGCTACCATTCCATTGGGGACAACAGCGGGTTCAGCATACCGAATCCGTGTAGTGGCTTCAACTCCTTCAATTATTGGAACAGCCAATACAGTCGATATTGTAATCACTTCTGTCCCGGCTCAGCCTTCAGTTATTACCGGACAGATTGGACCATGCCAGACTACAACTGAGTATTATTCAGTGACTCCAGTTGCTGGAGTAGTATATACATGGACAACGCCCGCAGACTGGGCTATCACAGCCGGCCAGGGCACCAATTCATTAACGGTCACTGTTGGCGCTTTAAGTGGCACAGTACAAGTAACACCGTCCAATTCTTGTGGAAACGGTACGCCACAAACAATAACTGTCACTTCTTCAGTTCTTCCTTCGCAACCTTCGGCCATTACCGGTGATAATACACCTTGCCAGAATTCGCAAACGTATTTAGTTACCACTGTGCCTGGTGTTACCTACACCTGGGCTTTCCCTGCTGGTTGGTTAATAACAGCTGGACAAGGAACAAGCTCTGTAACTGTTACTCCATCAGCAACGGCCGGCACTGCTACGGTTACCCCATCGACCGGATGCGGAAATGGAACAGCTCAGACATTGGGCGTTACCCCCGAGCCAATTGTAGCTCAGCCTTCGGTAATCACAGGGGTAGCTAGTCCTTGTGACGGCACTTCTCAGATATACTCTGTAATAAATGAAGCCAGTGTTACCTACACCTGGGCATTCCCGGCAGGTTGGGTAATTACAGCAGGTCAGAACACAAATAGTGTAACTGTGACTGCTTCATCAACAGCTGGAAATGTTACCGTAACACCTTCCAATACTTGTGGAAATGGAACTCCGCAAACGCTGGCTCTCACACCATCAGTTGTTCCCGCACAGCCGGTTGTTACCGGTCCTGCTGCCCCATGTCAGGGAACTTCTGTATCATATTCTGTCACCGCTGTTGCTGGTGAAACCTATAACTGGAGTGTTCCAGGTGACTGGACTATTACTGCAGGACAGGGAACTTCTTCAATTACCGTCACTACGGGAACACAAACCGGTAATGCTTCGGTTATTCCATCCAACTCATGTGGAGTGGGTACTGCAGGTGGTCTTTCTGTCATTGTTTCAACCATACCTGCTCAGCCTACAGCTATTTCAGGAGCCGTTAATCCATGTATTGGCGCTTCACAGGTTTATTCTGTTACAAATGTTGCTGGAGTTACCTACACATGGGGCTTCCCCACGGGATGGAGCCAGACTGCAGGTGGTAATACAAGCAGTGTAACAACAACGGTTGGATCGCAGACCGGAAACATCACTGTTACCCCTTCGAATGCATGCGGTACAGGAACCGTTCAGACATTGGCCGTTACGACTGCGGCTTTGCCTGTTGTTGACCTTGGACCAGACCAAACTATTTGCAACGATGAATCAACGATACTCGATGCCGGCGCTGGCTTCTCAAGCTATTCCTGGACCGGTGGAGCTGCAACGCAGACATTCACCGCTGATGGTTCTGTACTTGGAGTAGGTAACCATACGATAACGGCAACAGTGACGAATTCTTTCACCTGCACTGGCAGCAATGATATCGTAATTACTGTTGAAGATTGCTCAGGAATTGAAACTTCTGAACTTCTGATTGGTAATGTATACCCCAATCCTGCCAGCGAAAGCATTAACATTGCATTTGCTTCGGAATACAACAATCTGGTGATCAATCTTTACGATGCTACCGGTCGCCTGGTAAGCTCGCAGTCAGTAAAAAATACAACTGCCGGCAATATTCTGACGATTCCTGTAACGCAGATGTCAGCAGGTGTTTATTCATTGCAGATCGTGTCCGAACTCGGCCTGCAGATTAGCTCTGTTGTTATTCAGTAAAGTCCTTTTAAAATTCATAAAAAATTCCGGTCCTAATGGGCCGGAATTTTTTTTAGTAGAATGAAGGGGATACAATTGAAATTCATTTCAACCAAATTCATTAGGTTTGCAAATTATACTGAACTATGGACAATCTTTTTCTTCAGGAAATGAACCCGCAGATCGACACCTGGGATGTTATTCTCCGGTTGTTTCTTAGTTTTGCAGCAGGTCTCATAATCGGCATTGAGCGCGGCCGGCATAAGCAGGTTCTCAGTTTGCGCCCTCACATTTTGATCGCTGTCGGATCGACGCTGGTCATGCTTATTTCCATTTATATGCCCCAGGTTTTTGGAGCTGACAAGAATTACGATCCGGGCCGCATTGCAGCGCAGGTTGTTTCAGGCATCGGTTTTCTGGGTGCCGGAGCCATTATTCGCATGGGTGTTAATGTAAAGGGCCTGACAACAGCAACAACAATTTGGGTAGCATCAGCAATCGGACTGGCCATTGGCGCCGGCTTTTATTTTGCAGCACTCATTGCCGTCATCATAATTTTATTGGTTCTTATTCTCATTGATTTTCTGGAGAAAAATGTTTTTCGCGAAAGTCTGTATAAAGTTGTGACAGTAAAATATACAGGAGTTGACAATCGGAAAGAAGATGTTGTAGCTATTCTAAAAAGGCACCAGGTGCGGATTTTGACCATAAATATTGAAAAAGATTTTGAGAAGCAGTTTACGAAAATGCACTTTCAGGTTCAAATTGTCATGCATGCCGATTCTGAAATAATGTGTAATCAGATTTCCGAAGTTTTCGCTCCCGGCAATCTCAGATCTGTCGAATTTGAAACAATGGAGTAAGATAAAACATGGAGTCCATCAGAGAAATATTTAGAATCGGCTTTGGACCGTCGAGTAGCCACACAATGGGGCCCTCACGTGCTGCCGAATTATTTTTAAAGTCTGCCCCAGGTGCAGAAAAATATCGGGTGCATTTATACGGAAGTCTTGCTCTGACCGGGAAAGGCCACCTTACAGACATTGCTATCGCCGGGATCATGTATCCTTCCGAGGTGCAGTTTGTCTGGCATTCAGACGAATCATTGCCTGAACATCCAAACGGGATGATTTTCGAAGCACTGGATTCGAGTGGAAATATAACACAGAAACTAAAAATTTTCAGCATTGGCGGAGGCCAGATAACTGAACATCCGGGAAAGGATAAGGAAACCCATTTGTATCCGCTTCACACCATGCACGACATAATGAAATGGTGCGATGACAATGGCACTCAACTCTGGGAATACGTCGTGCAATGCGAAGGTGAGTCTGTTCTTGACTATCTTGCAGAAGTTTGGACTGTGATGAAAAGCGCCGTCCAGAGCGGAATTGAGCATGAAGGGGTTTTGCCTGGTCCATTGAAATTGGCCCGTAAAGCGGCAAGCTACTATGCAAAATCACAAGGATTCAATCCAGCTGTGATGCGTCGCGGATTGGTCTATACGTACGCGTTGGCCGTTGCTGAAGAAAATGCCGGAGGTGGACGAGTGGTCACCGCGCCGACATGTGGCTCATGCGGCATTGTTCCGGCTGTGCTTTATTTGCTGCATAAATACAACGATGCTTCTGAACAGCGCATCATTCGCGCACTTGCCACTGCAGGGCTGGTCGGAAATCTTGTGAAACACAATGCCAGTATAAGCGGAGCCATGGTCGGATGTCAGGGCGAAGTAGGTACTGCCTGTGCCATGGCTGCAGCTGCAGCAACACAGATATTCGGAGGTACCATTACAGAAGTGGAATATGCTGCAGAAATGGGCATGGAACATCATCTTGGACTTACCTGTGATCCGGTGATGGGACTGGTACAGATCCCATGTATCGAGCGAAATGCCTTTGGCGCTGCACGCGCGCTCGACGCCTCTACTTTTGCCATCCTGTCTGATGGCAGACATCGTATTTCGTTTGACGAAATTGTTCAAACCATGAAACAAACAGGGCTCGACATGGGGCAAAAGTACAGAGAGACTTCAACAGGCGGACTCGCCGATGTTATCAGTAAAAGAAAGAAAAAATGAAATTGTTTGTTTTTGTTGCAATACTGATTGCGGCTATTGCATTCTGCGATGCACAACCGGTCATGCAAATTCCAATCGGAAAATCATCGGAACCCGCAAATGCCCCTGTAAAACTCAGTCTGATAGCACGAATACAAAACTATAACGACACACCTGTTTCCGACAGCGATTTCGTAAACAAACACATCGATAGTCCTAAATCAGTCAATATCCTTGATTCAAAAAACAAATTCTACATCCATAGTCTTGAAGGTTGTGAAACGCTTGTATTCAGCCTTGATTCGCTAAAAATGCTGAAAGTCATCCCACACAGCTTTACTAAAAAAGATTCTGCGCTGTTCCACGAAAACACGGTACTTGGGTATTCATTTTCTTACAAGGGCGAGGTGAATTCTTTCAGCGGCAAACCAGTTGAATCATGCTTTACACACGATAAAAAATATTTATGGGTAACATATTATCGCAGATCGTTCGATCAGAATGCAATACAACCATCTGCTGTCGCTATTATCGATACGGATTGCGATTCCATTATCAGGGTGATGCCAACCGGTCCATTGCCTAAAATGGTTGCAGCATCGCCCGACGGTAAATATTTGGCTGTTACGCATTGGGGCGATAACACCATTGGACTAATTGATATTTCATCATCCAATCCAAATGATTTTCACTACGTAAAACATTTTGTAGTTGATTATAAATTATCGCTGGAAGGAACAGGGAACACCCCGGTTAACCGTGATTCGGAATGTGGCTTTTGTTTGCGGGGTACAGTGTTTTCACCGGATAGTAAATATTTGCTTGTAGGCCGCATGGGCGGTGGCGGAATTGCCTTTTTCGACATGGAGAAAATGAGCTATATGGGTACTTTGTGGGGAATGAAATCCAACGTAAGGCATTTGACTATTTTCAAGAACGACCTGTTGGTTTCCTGCACCAAACCAGGCTTTGTACAAAAGGCACCCGTGGATTCACTGATTGCTTTTATGGTGAAAAAAAAGTCGACTTATTCTGCATGGAAAGATGCATTTGTCGGTGTCGGGGTCAGAACCATTGATGTTTCGCCGGATGGGAATTTCATTTACGCGGCCATCAATAATGAAAGTAAAATTTCTGTGACCGATTACAGAACCATGAAGGTTGTAGCTACCATAAAAGCAGATTCATTCCCGGTGGGACTTGCTGTTTCAGAAGATGGCAAAAAACTTATAGTTACCTCGCAAGGCAGGACCGGAGTGGGAGGGGGAAATTCAGTAATGATTTTTTCCGTAAAATACTAGCGCCAGCTTGGAGTAGTTCGCTTGTTCCGGATGATGTAATTCCGGTTGATGGGCATAGTGTTACGCCTCAGTTTTTTCTGATAATGACTTTTATATCCAAGCGCTGAATTTTTACGCTTCACGTAACGTTTGTAATTCTTGAACTGAGTTGAATTACAAGAACTGATTGCCATCGTTCCTACGAAAACGATGAGCAGAAGCATATATTTACTAAAGAATCTTTTCATTATCCATGAAAATTTGCGTAAAACTATACTTTTTTTTTAACATGTGCAAATCAAACATGTTTTTTTACGTAAAAACCTTTGATTTGATACAGTGAAATGTGAAATTTTGTAAAAAACATCGGGTTGTATATTGTATATATCAGTAAAACAAAGTATTACAAAAATAAATTAGTTTTCAACAGGTCTGTTGATTTCTTTGCCATTTTCCAATCCCGGGTCTCGTCTTTTTTATTTTACTTTGCATTGAGTTTGGTTCATCGGCGGCGAATTGCCAACGATGCTAAGAGGGAACCGGGTGAAAATCCCGGACAGTACCCGCTGCTGTAAGTCCTGAAAAAGGGCGCGGTAATTCCCCTGCCACTGTTCCGATACGCAAGGAACGGGAAGGCACCGCGCCGGGACAAGTCAGAAGACCTGCCAGGCGTTTTTTCATGAATCTTTCGGGCGTAAGGGTCATGGAGTTTGTTTAATTGTCTAATGTTTTCACATTATGAAACATTTTTTTATCAGTTCGCTGCTGTGGCTGGCTATAGCTGTGCCTTTTTCTGCATTTGCTCAATTTTCAATGGACGACATCACTTTCTGGGTCGGATCAGGCTCTAAATCAGCGGTGCTTGTTGTAGATTTCAACGATGGCACAAATCCTCAAAGCTTTGCCTGGGGCTATCGTTTCGATGGAACATCGGTTACCGCTGAAGACATGATTGCTGATATCGATTCGGTCGATAATGCGCTTAGCATGGTTGTTATGTCAGGCTTTGTAAGCGACATCCATTATCTCACCCATGCCGGAATAGGGGGCAACCCCGATTATTTCGCCACATTTACCGGTGACGGCGATTCAGCAAATTGGGTGATGAACTTTGGTGGAAGTGAGATCCTGTCAGACTCCATGTGGTTCGGCATGTCATACACGCCATGGGATTCGACTTTCACTAATCCGCTCTATAAACCCGGGGCGCCTGTTGCAGCCAGCCCTGTAAATGGTTTTGCCGATATCAGGGTTTTCAATACTATTATTTACCCCAATCCCGTGCAGAATAATTTCACCATTAATAACTATGGAAATTTCGATCAAATGCGGGTTTTCGATATCAATGGAAAACTAATCCGCGAATTTCAAATTTCCGAAAACACAACAGAATACAATTTGAGAGACGCCGCCAAAGGTTTTTATTATGCTCTGTTTTACAGAGAAAATAAAGTTCTGCATGGAGAGCTTATTATAAAGGAATGAAATCATCAATTTTTTCTTTTTTAATTTTATTGAGTGCCTCTGCATTCGCGCAGTATCCGCCTGCAGCAGGCCAGGTGGGTTCCACGGCTATTCCTTCCGATAGCGCATGTTTTATCGACTGGGCGTCGGGGTGCAGCATTGTGCGCGGGTTTGTGAATATTTCTGATACAACTGCAACTGCTCTGTCTTTAAATCACGCCTCTTATGGCTCTGAATCAGCTGTTGCTGGAATTGCCGATAATGTGGTTGTCAGCCTTGGTGACGCCGGCACAGCTAAAGTGTTTTTCAATATACCTTTGTCTGATGGTTCAGGATTTGATTTTGCAGTCTTCGAAAACCCGCTTACCGACACATTTCTTGAGCTGGCGTTTGTCGAAGTGAGCTCGGATGGCAACCATTTTTTTCGTATTCCCGCATATTCGTTTTCGGATACTGCATCTCAGACAGGTGGCTTTGGTATTACTGATCCAACAAAGATTCACAATCTGGCGGGAAAGTACAGAGCTCTGTTCGGAACTCCTTTCGATATTGCGGATGCTCCCGATACTGCTTTACTTCGTAAAGATTCCATTACCGTGGTCCGTTTGATTGATGTTGTTGGTAGTATTGACCCTGTATATGCTTCGCGCGACTGCGAGGGCAGAATTATCAATGATCCGTTTCCGACTCCTTTTGAGTCTTGCGGCTTTGATCTGGACGCAGTAGGCGTTATCAATAACCGCAGTAATACTGTCGTTAACGAATTTCAGAAAACTATTTCCGTGTATCCGAATCCCGCCAATGACATTATCTATATTGAGCTGGAGGAAACGGAAAAAGTTTTTATATATTCATGCAGCGGCCTATTGGTGAGGGAATGCAGAGGGTCTGAAAACTACATAGATGTGTCGGGACTTGACTCAGGCATTTATTTTCTGAAAACGACATCGGGCCACTTGGCCAAAATTGTGATCATGCATCGATGAAATATTATTGGGTCATAGGATTTTTGTTACTGATGGCACCTGTCTTTGCGGGCGCTCAGGAAAGCCATGATACCATTTGGCTGAAACCAGTTGACATTGCGGCCCCTTCCGATGATTCGATTTTCATGCTTACGGTTTCGGATAAACTGATTCCAGCCGACGAAAATCTTTCGGTTGAAAATGTGCTGGCACGATACACCCCGATGTTTTTTAAAACGTACTCTCCGGGCGGCGTAGCAACCATTTCGCATCGTGGTTTCGGGGCTTCGCAAACGTTGTTGGTATGGGACGGATTTGCTTTGAATCAACTTACGCTGGGGCAGCCGGCATTGGGCGGCATGCAGGCCAACGACAACATGCATTTTGGTATTGTGTCGGGAACGCAGGCTGCCTCCGATTTTTCGGGTGGACTGTCTTCGTATATTTATGTCGATGATGTTTTTTTTCGCGACAGTATGTTGCACCGAAGAATTATTTTTTCTGGCGGAAGTTTTGGAACGGGCGCTGCATCTTTCTTTTCAGATTATAGAATTAAAAAGGCCCGCGTTTCATTTGAGTTATCCGGACTGAACTCAGTCAATAATTATTCCTTCCATAACAATACGGAAGGTGCAACAGCGCTTGATTGGCCGTTACAGAATCGTGTTGCAGCTTCCTATTACAATATGTCGGTCAAAAGCAGTTTGTCGATTCCAATGAAAAAGGGGGATTTCAGATTGTCATTGTGGACGGGCTCACAATTTAATGAAACACCTGCTCAATTGCTGAGTCCGCAGCTTCCAGACAATGAAAGTCAGGAAAACAGATTTGTCAGAGTAAGTGGATTTGTTCCGCTGATTTCAGCTGATGATGCGGGATTACAGATGCGTTTCTTTTTCAGCGCCGATACATTTTTATACAGAAACAAACAATTGTCCATCAGCGACGGAACTGCAACACAATCTTTTGCCACCCGATGGAACGCATATTTGCGTGCAGGAGCCGGACATGAATTCAATTTCGAGTATTATCCCGAATTGTATCGGGTGACATCAGAAAATTTCTCTAAACCAGTAATTCATACTGATCAGCGGCTGAAACTGAAATATAATCTGAATCGATTTGAAAGTTTTAAAGTGAATTTGTGGACGCATATCATCACCCGAAATTTCAATAATGTATTTGCGCTGCCGGGAGCATCATTCAGTTTTATGCCGGGCAAAAAGTCCATGTGGTGGAAATGGCTGAACATTTATGCTGGATTTGCGCGCAATATGCGCATGCCGACCATGAACGATTTGTACTGGGTGCCAGGCGGAAACCCTGACTTGAAGCCCGAAGATGCGTGGATGGCGGATATGACAATCGACATGAAATCAGCAAACAAGAATGGTTTTGAATGGAGCCTGAAGCTTATGCCTTTTTATTCGATGACAACAGATCTTATTCGCTGGACACCTGATTCAGTCTCATCGCAATGGCATGCAGCCAACGTAGCTGAATCAAGGCAATATGGCTGCGAGGCGACGGCTGCAGTTGAATATTCATGGAACAAAAATTCGCTGAATGGCTCTCTGAATCTGGCCCGCGTGTTTGCGGAGGATCTGAGCAGCGATGAAATAAAAACGCTTCTTTATGTTCCGGACAAAACAATGAATTCAATGCTGTTGTTCAAACATGGCTTATGGAGCGGGGGATATGAGTTTCATTATACCGGAAAACGATTTTCGAGCAGCGACAATGATCGTTACATGCCGGAGATTTTTCTTCATGATGTGTTTTTCTCTGTTTCAAAAAAAATCGGGACCAATCAGCTGGTGCTTTCTGCGCGTCTCAACAATATTATGAATGCCGATTATCAGTACATTGCCTGGTATCCCATGCCGCGAAGAAATTTTTACATCACAATTAAATGGAAGTGGAATGAATAGGTGGCTGCCAATATTATTTCTCGCTTTGGCGCTGTATTCATGCACCAATGATGAATTCGGTGAAGTGAACACATCGGGCGACACGCCTTCAGCGTTTCACAACGGCGCATTCGTTATTAACGAAGGGCTCTTCAATTCAGGCGGAGGCGATGTTTCATGGATTGATTTCAGCAACGGCACCATCAGTAATGAAATTTTCCGTTCAGTGAATGGCTTTCCTCCCGGAGATATCCCTTTTCATGCGGCTTTGAGCGGTGACAATATTTTTCTTACTGTCAACAACTCCGCAAAAGTGTATATAATCAACGATGATTTCGAAGTGGTTAAAACAATTGACGGAATTGCATCGCCTCGCGAAATCTGCGCTGGTAGCGGAAACAGATTGTTTGTCTCTTCCTTGTACAAACCATATATTTATGTAATTGATGCGGAGCAGGGAATTCTCTCGGACAGTATTTACACTGAACGTCCTGTCGAAAACCTTTTGCTACATGCGGGAAAGCTGTGGGCCACGCATTGGTCGAAACTGGTTTCAACACAAACCAATAACGCTTTGCTTGTCATCGACTCAATATCCATGCAGCTTGAAGATTCTGTCATCATTGGTGTAGAGCCGAACAGCATGGGTGTTGATGTGAATGGATTCATCTGGGTATTGTGCAGCGGCGGCTATGATCATGCAGAAATGGCAAAACTTGTTGTCATTGATCCGCTTTCGCATTCAATTATTCGAAACATTCCATTTGCATCTTCGTCCGGTTATCCCTCGTCGCTGGTGATGAATGCTGCGCGCGACAGTGTTTATTTCATCAATCAGCATATTTATAAAATGGCTGTCAGCGCTACTTCGGTGCCTACAACTGCATGGATACAATCTTCTGGAAATACATTCTATCGTCTCGCTGTTAACCCAACCGACAATTCGCTCTGGGCGAGCGATGCCGGCGATTATGTGCATTCGGGTCGTGTGCTGCATTATTCTGCATCGGGCAATTTATTGCAGACATTTAATGCTGGCGTTGTGCCGGGGTATATTGTGTTTCGGGAGTGAAGGTGCTTGATAAAATGTTCAACAAACAGCAATAATCAATAATAATATTGGAGAGATTTCAAGTCTATTGCACAGCATGGAAAAGCAATGTTCCACAAGCTTAGCAATCTCATTTCCTTCTCTATTTTCATGTTAATTTCCTTTTTTTCTTCAAAGAACTTTTGCATGAATTCGAGATCTTTGACAATGCTGTTTTCTCTTGAATTGCCGTCGAAAGGGCTCAGGACTTTCTTTAATTCATCAGGCGTGGTTGGTTGCAAAACAACATAGAACATGGTGTCCTTTCCTGTCTCGAAAGTTCTGATAAAAAGAGAAGGATTTTCGCCTTTGTAGCCAATTGAAATGAAGGTGGATTGCTTATTGCTGGGCATAAGCATAGTGTTTTCGCCGAAATTGCCTGCATGGAAAATTTCCTGATCTTGTGTATTCAAACGCGAAAGGCTCCCCATGGTGGAAAACCAAACATAGGCATATGTTCTGTCAAATTCTTTTCCATTTTTCACAATCACTTTCAGGTATTCAGTATTCCATTCTTTAGGCTCTGTCCCATTGTCGATGTTTATCCATCCTGTTTTTGTCAGATTAAAACCATATGTTTCCATCCTTTGTTTCTCCCTTTTGCTAAGAAGTTTCTGGTAATCAGCTACGATCTTTTGTGAATTTTCGTTTTCCTTTTTCATTGCTTCAATAACCTTCTGTTTCTTTATTTTCAGTTCAGCCTTGATTTTTTTCAACTGATCAGAGTAATATCCATTAAGCATCTTCGCGTACTTATCGGCTGATTTCACTTTTGTGAGCCTTTGTCCGAAATACGATCGGAAAACGGCAATTTGTTCTGTATAACCTTTTCTGATACACTTCTCCATAGCCAGACTATCAAGTTCATACATGTTTTTATTTAAATTTTCAACATAAATATCAAGAATCTCGTTGTCACATGTTTTGAAAATTGTTTTGAGTCTTGTCTCAAATTCTTTGGTCGCAATAAGTGTGTTCTGGTAGTGTTTGTTCCGGATGGCCTTGATTCTTGAAGGATCGATTCCACATTCCCGAGTTGCTGGAGTATCTTTTGCGCAGGTATCAACCTGTTCTAGTGTGGTATCTTTTTGTCCAATGTTATTGTTAGTGATATTGCTTCCTTGTTGATCAAAAACTTTTTCATTACTTTCTACATCAATAGTGGAAATAGCGAACCTCTTCTTTATTATATCCCAAAAAATAGTACTTCCATCTTCATCAGATAAATTAAAATACACATGGTAGAAGTATCCTGTTGTAACCTTAGAAAAATCCCTGAAATCCATCATTGATTCTGCTTGTCGCTGAAAGCCTTCCGGAAGGAAATCGAGCGAAAAAATGTCGACAGTTTTCATGAAATTATCCGGCGCTTTGGGTTTAACCCAGTTCACCTTTCCGCTATCATCGCGCACTCCTTCATAAACCATCATACCTGGTTTTTTGTCGGGTGTAGGCATTTCAATATGCACTGGATTTTCATTCCTGATGCCCAATTGTTTGCCGCTTACAGTGGCGTTGAAGAATATCATTCCGTCGGTAATCAGCGGATTGCCATCGGATGTAGTTGTGAGATTTGATCCAAGCATGTCGTCAGGAGAATATGCTTCTGCAAGTTCAATCCGAATATTTCCTGAAACCGGCTCTCCTTCTGAATTGACAAAACAACCTTTGGGAAGAATCATAATTGTTCCCTGCTCGCCTTCAAGCACTGTATCGCGGCGATTGTCGATTTCAAAGAACTGACTTGGAGCGATTGTGTTTTGAAAAGGATCATCAGCACTCATTTTTCTTGTTTCGGTATAAGTGAAATCACCATTGGAACACGAAAACAATGCAAGGGTTGTGGTCAAATACAGAATTCGGTTAAAGAATTTCATAACTGAAGGATTTAATTCAAAGATATAAATTAATTATAACCAAAGTTACCGGTCACTGAATGAAATTTATTCGACAACGCAGTGTTTAATTCGCAAAACAGATTACATGGGCAAATTGTTTTAAACATTCAATGCTGGCGTTGTGCCGGGGTATGTTGTTTTTCGGGAGTAGGGTCGCTCCACAAAGTTTAAACTTCGCGCAGTTTGTAGCAGCAAAATGTTGTTCAAAACGTATAGAAATGTCAGCATATATGTTGACAAAACATTTCAAAATGTCAACCTATAAGTTTACAAAAGCAAATTTATGTCAGGATATATCCTGACAAAACAAAATAAAATGTAAGGATATATCCTGACAAAAGTTTCGGGAGTATCTTAGAATTACAAAGTTACGCGAAGCTTATAGCCGCAATACTCAAAAATAGCACAGCTTCCGCACAGTGGCTTGCGGGCTTTGCAAACATAGCGACCGTGCAAAATGAGCCAGTGGTGCAGATCGTGGAGCACTTCTTCTGGAGCAATGGCTACGAGCGCTTTTTCGACTGCCAGTGGGGTAGTGGCTCCCGGAGCCAGTCCCAGACGTACACTCACCCGTTGCACATGCGTATCGACAGCAATGACATTCTGATTGAACAACACGGAAGCCAGTACGTGCGCCGTTTTGCGGCCTACACCCGGCAATTGCTGCATTTCTTCAGGATCGGTTGGTAATTTGCCTTTAAATGTTGAAGTCAGCATCATTGCCATTCCCTTCAGATTGCGGGCTTTGTTGTTGGGATAAGAGCAGGATTTTATTTTTTCGAAAATCGCTGTCTCCGTAGCCGCAGCCAATGTTTTGGCAGTGGGAAATGTTTTGTAAAAATCAGGAGTGATTTTATTCACCCGCACATCGGTGCATTGAGCGCTCAGAATCACGGCAACAATCAGCTCATACGGGTTTTTATAATTCAGCTCGGTTTTCGGAATCGGGTTGGTTTGCTGAAATATATCAATGATTTTCGAGAGTCGCTGCTTGCGTGTCATGATATTAAATCACGGATTATTTTTCCTTAGATGTTCCATATCTTTCAGCGTGTTTGCTTTAAGATATTTTACCAATTCGTCTGTCACCTGATGAAATATACCGCCCATCAAACATTTGTCGAAAGGGCATACAGGCTTGTCAAAGGGGCAGGCTTTGATGGAAATTTTTCCTTCAATGGCTTCATAAATATCAAGCAGAGTGATTTCTGTAGGGTCAACGGCCAGTGTAAAACCTCCGGCAGGGCCGCGTACCGAGCTTACGAAACCCGCCCGCACCAACGTCTGCATCACTTTTGCAATATGATTTTTGCTGGCACCTGTTTTTTCCGCAATCACATTTACATTCATAAAATGTCCTTCGCTATTTGAAATCAGCACCAGTGCATGAATCCCAATAGAAGCAGCTTCGGACAATTGAATTGGTTTTGACATTTTCAAGCATTTAGGTAAAATCGGTACAAAAATACTTAAATATTTTGAATCACAATCTCACATCTGTGATTTTCAGGTAGAACCTTATTGAAATGCGGTAAACATTAATCAAAGTTGCGGTATAATGGTAGCATGTTAAGTTGTACAATACGATTATTTCTTTAAAAACCAGTATATTTGTGAAAAATTAGACAAGATGAAGAACGTTAAAGATTTAGGATTGAACACACAGTTGGTTCATGCAGGTGATTTTGAAGATGCTTTTGGGAGTGCGGTAACACCGATATATCAGACATCGACATTTGCTTTCCGCAATGCACAGCAGGGTGCTGACCGCTTTGCCGGAAAAGAAAAAGGATTTATTTATAGCCGTATTGGCAATCCGACAATTGGCGCTTTGGAAGAGAAACTCGCTGTGATGGAAAACGGCTTTGCCGGTATTGCAACAAGCTCAGGAATGGGTGCGGTGTCAACCGTTTACATCGCCCTGCTTTCAAAAGGCGATCACATGGTAAGTTCTGCAGCTGTTTACGGCCCCAGCCGCAACATTATGGAAAACCATTTCACGCGCTTCGGTATTGAAAGCACCTATGTGGATTCGAGCGACCTGAGCCAGATTGAAAAGGCGATTAAGCCGAACACCAAACTTCTTTATCTTGAAACGCCCGCCAATCCTACGATGACGATTACTGACATCAAAGCTGCATCGGAACTGGCACACAAGCATGGAATTCTGGTTTGCGTCGATAATACTTTCTGCAGCCCGGTGTTGCAAAAGCCGCTGGATCTGGGTGCTGATATTGTTTTGCATTCACTCACCAAATACATCAACGGACACGCTGACATTGTAGGCGGAGCCATCGTTGCAAAGACTGAAGAAACATACAAAAAACTGCGCGCTATCATGGTCGGCTTTGGTTACAATATGGATCCGCACCAGGCGTATTTAGTTATTCGCGGAGCAAAAACACTTGCTTTGCGCGTAGAGCGCGCTCAGGAAAGTGCAATGATAATTGCTGAGTTTCTCGAAAGCCATCCAAAAATTGAGCGCGTTATGTATCCGGGATTGAAGTCGCACCCTCAATACGAACTTGCTCAAAAACAGGCCAAAGGTCCCGGCAGCATGATCAGCTTTGAGATGAAAGGGGGCTATGAAGCTGGCGTAAAACTTATGGACAATGTCCACCTCATTATGCTTGCAGTCTCGCTGGGCGGTGTTGAATCGCTCATACAGCATCCTGCATCGATGACACACGCTGCAGTTTCGGCAGAAGGGAAAAAATCAGCTTTCATTACCGAAGGACTGGTGCGCTTTTCAATCGGTATCGAAGAAGTTGAAGATATTTTGAACGACCTGAAACAAGCACTCGAAATGGTGTAAATGAAAAAGCTGATCATCATAGGGCTGCTGTTGTTTTGCACACATTACGTACATGCGCAGAAGGTAGCCGTGGTGCTCAGTGGAGGTGGATCGAAAGGCGCTGCACATATAGGCGTGCTGAGAGCGCTTGAAGAAAATCAAATTCCCATTGACTATATTGCGGGTACATCCATAGGTGCTATCATTGGTGGATTATATGCCAGTGGCTGGACAACTGACCAGATGGAGCAACTGATTACCTCTGAACAGTTTTTGATGTGGGCCACTGGAGCCATTGATGAAAAATATGTGTATTATTTCAAACAACCAGAGCTGGATGCTTCGTGGGCTTCGTTTCGCGTAAATGCCGACAGCATCTGGAGTTTCGATGTACCGACACATTTAGTTTCTTCGGGACAGATGGATTTTGTTTTCATGGAAATTTTTGCCCAGGCCAATGCATTGTGCAAGGGAAATTTCGATTCTTTGTTTGTGCCTTTCCGATGCATTGGAGCCAATATTACGGATTCAAGAGCTGAAGTTTTCAAAAGCGGGAATCTGGTGAAATCTATCCGCGCTTCGATGACCTATCCTTTATATTTTAAGCCAATTACTATTGATGGAAAAATGTATATGGATGGTGGAATGTTTAATAATTTTCCGGCAGACGTGGCTTTGAATGATTTTAATCCGGATATCATCATCGGCTCGAAAGTGGCTGCCATAAATGCTGTTCCTGATCCAGACAACATCATGTCGCAGCTCGAAAATATCTTCATGTCAGAAACATTCTATAACGTCCCTTGCAACAGCAGTGTGCTGATTGAACCGAAAATTCCGACCACAAATATCATTGACTTTTCTCATTCAGAAGAATACATCCGATTGGGCTATGAAGCTGCAGTTGCGAAGATTCCGCAAATTCGCCAATTTGTCATCGACAGCATTTCGAAAGCGCAAATTCAGTCCAAACGCGATTCATTTAATAATCGTAAACCGCCATTGGTGTTCGATAACGTCGATGTTTCGGGGATGAATAAAATGCAACGTCAGTATGTTCTGAATTATTTTTCGCGTAGGGAAATTGTAGGTATTGAAAGGACAAGAGAAGATTATTACCGTTTGATGACCGATCAGGCAATTCGTACCATTTACCCGATGGCCACCTATAAAGATTCAAGCGGATGTTTCTCACTGGATCTTAATGTGAAAAAAGAGTCCAATATTTTGCTGCGTTTTGGCGGGCTTGTTTCATCCAATCCGGTGAATCAGGCTTTTGCTGAAGTGAGTTATAAATATCTTCAGCGAAATGCAGCTACTTTTCGTGCAAACATGTATGCCGGACGTTTTTACAGCTCAGGCTTACTTGGAATGAGGCTCGATTTTCCGGGTCACCCGCAATACGCACTTTTTGGTCGCATTGTTTATAACCAGTGGGATTACTTCAGAACCACCTCGCATTTTTTTGAGGATAAAAATCCAAGTTATCTGATTGTGAATGATTATCACTGGGATTGCGGAGTGGTGGTGCCTGCAAAAAACAAAGGGAAAGTAACACTGGCGGGTTCGGCCATGATTATTGACGATGAATATTTTCAGGACAATTATTTCACCAGAACTGATATCCCGGACAAGACCAATTTTAAGGCCTGGAGCGTTTTTGCGGAGTGGGAGAGAAACACTCTTAATAAAAAACAATATGCCAACAAGGGCACTTTACTCAAGTTAAAGGGCGGTTTTGTTGAAGGGAAGGAAAATACCATTCCCGGAACCACGTCGCCATTATTACAGAGCTACACGGCTCATCACCAATGGTTTTACGGGCAATTTGTGTATGAAAATTATTTTCGTTCACTGGGCCGGTTTCGTTTGGGATGGTACAACGAGTTATATTATTCGAACCGTGATTTTTTTGGCAGTTACACTGCAACGATGTTGTTTGCCAATCCTTTTCAACCCATGCCTGAGATGAGCACATTGTTCATGCCGCAGTACCGGTCACACCAGTATGCAGGAGCCGGGCTGAAAGGACTTTTTATGATCCGCGACAATTTTGATTTTCGTACAGAGGCCTATTTATGTCAGCCACTCCGCGATATAACAATGGGTTCAAGCGGTATTTATGCGACTTATGGTCCCTGGCTGAAAAGCAGGTATTTTGTGGCTTCTACAGGATTTGTATTTCACAGTCCTGTTGGTCCGGTTGCCATAACAGCAAGCTATTACGACAAGTATGATGAGCCTTTTATGCTGTCGTTTTATTTCGGATATATTCTGTTTAATCCGAAAGCAGTTAACTGAAACGGTCTCTAATTCATTAAGTTTTTTAAATTTGCAGTCCTATACTGAATATTGAATTTCAAAGTGATGGAAGAAAAGAAAGAAACCCCGGCTGAAAATGCTGATTCTAAGCTGAATGAAAGCGTAGTATCCAACCAGGAAGTTGCTGAAACAACTATTACCCCTGTAGATGCATTGGTAAATGAAAACGAATTCGCAAATGGCGAAAGCTCGTATGTTATGGACGTTGTGGCTGAAACTCCGCACGAAGAAGAGCATATAGCTGAGATCCACGAAGTGGATGACAGTAAGTGGAAAAACTACAATCTGGATGAAATTAAGGCGGAAGCGCTTAATGTTATACAACAAGGTTCAGATTTGATGTTGGTTGGGCAGGCGCTGAAAAAACTTCGCGAACTGCACAATGCTCAAATGGTAATAGAGCGGCAGAAGCTTACTGAGTTAAGCGAAGAAGATCAGGAAAATCATGAGCACAAGGATTTGCTTGATAAAAAAACCGGCGAGTTCAATGCCATATGGGGAATTTATCAGGAAAAGAGAAAAGAACATTTCGACAATATTGTTAAGCAGCAGGAAGAAAATTTCGGAAAGAAACTCGTGCTGCTCGACGACCTGAAAAAGCTCATTGAAGAAGGTGAACCATTGAAGAATACGTTTGACGAATTCAAACGCATTCAGGATAAATGGCGTGAGATAGGTATGGTTCCTAAGGATAAAAGCAACGATCTTTGGCTGAATTACAATCATCATGTTCAGATGTTTCTTGACAAAGTCAAGCTAAATCGCGAACTACGCGATCTTGACATGAAAAAGAACATGGAGATCAAAGTTGAACTGTGCGAAAAAGCGGAAGAATTATTTTTTGAAAAATCGTTGCACGAATCTTTCAAAAAGCTGCAGGAGCTTCACCATAAATGGAAAGAAACTGGCCCTGTCCCTTCCGATGTGAAAGACCAGATATGGGACAGATTTCGCAATGCTTCAGAGAAAATCAGAGAGATCCGGATTTCGCATTACGATGAACTGAACAAGAAGTTTGAAGCCAACCTTGAAGCAAAAACCGCCCTCGTTGATAAAGCCAGAAATATTGCTTCGGCTGAAATAAATACAATGAAGGAGTGGAACGCTTCAACAAAGGAAATGAATGAACTCTTTGGTTTGTGGCGCTCAATTGGACCAGCCCCCAAAGAAAACAACGATAAGATATGGGCCGACTTTAAAGGTATTCTCGATGCATTCTATGCTGCGCGAAAAGAATATTTCAATGCCATTCGCAGTGAACTGAACGAGAACTATAATAAGAAGCTGAATATTTGTCTCGAGGCTGAAGCAATCAGAGAAAGCACTGACTGGAAGAAAACGAGTAATGATCTTATTCGCCTTCAGAATGAATGGAGAAAAGTTGGGCCGGTTCCGAAAGTGAAATCCGATGTTATTTGGAAGAGATTTCGTTCTGCCTGTGACGATTTTTTCAATCGCAAGAAAAACTATTTCGAAAACCTGTCAACCGTCGAAGCTGAAAATCTGCAGAAAAAACTTGATCTGATCAAAGAGCTCGAAGAAAGCAATTTCACTGAAGACAACAAGGAAAACCTCAACCTGATCAACGAATTCCAGCGCCGTTGGTTCGAAATCGGCAGAGTCCCGATTGAGAAAAAGGATGAAATTCAGAATGAATGGCATAAGAAAATCGATCAGACACTCGACAAATTAAAAATCAGCCGCTTTGAATCTGAAAACACACGCTATAAAGAGCGCATGGAATCAGTGTCGAAGATGAACGACGGCCGCGATAAAATGTGGACGGAAGTGAAGAAACTTCGCTTTAATCTTTCCAAACTCGAGCAGGATGTTCAGCTTTGGGAAAACAATCTTGGCTTTTTCGCCAACTCGAAAAATGCCGAAGTGCTGCTGAAAGAATTTCGGGATAAGATTGAGAGAGCCAAGACCGACATCAAAGTAATGAAAGAAAAGGAAAAATATCTGCAGGGCCTGATGAATGAAGGGAAAAAATAATTTTCCAACATTTGTTGTGTGAAAAAAAACTTTTGTATTTTTGCACGTCCAAACTGTCCTGTGGTGTAACTGGCAACACGTCTGATTCTGGATCAGAAGAGTTTAGGTTCGACCCCTAACAGGACAACGATAACGAAAAGCCGCTGATGAAGCGGCTTTTCGCGTTTTAATACTTGGGGCTTTGATGAAAGTAGCGTTGAAAGCGATTTTCAATTACACGAATTCGAAATCGTTTTTACAAAATTGAATGCACGCATACTTACTTTTATTATCCTGTTGACTGATTCGTTGGCACTTTTGTTGGCACTTGTTGGAAAAGTTGCTATTTATTTTGGCAAATACAAAATATCGCGGATTTTATTTGCGTTATACACATACCAATAACCCAAAAACCAAAAAAAATGAAAAGTCTGATGTTAATCGCAGCTTTTGCTGCAACGTTCCTTCTTGTTTCATGTGGCGATGGCAAGAAAGAAGAAGAAAAAACCGACAGCACTGCAGTGAAAACGGAAACCGTTGACACAACAATCATCGAAACCCAGCCAGCTGCCGGAGTTTCAAATGCTACCACCGATGCAAAACCCGAAAAAGAGCCCGAAACCAATACGCAGGCACCGGTGCGTGGCAATAATTAAAACAATCGCCAAATCGTTTAATAAAGAAAAGCCGCTGATGAAGCGGCTTTTTGCGTTTAATCAGTTGCAAGATCCGTTGCAGGAATTATTTCAATATCCCATTTGTTTTGCACATCAAATTCATTCTCATTACTAAAAACCATAAAAACGCCCTGCAGCGTTGCGAGCGTTCCTATGCCGGCTGTGATAAGCCCTAGCGGAATCAGAATGATATAATCCTCTGGCGTATTGGATGAAACGGCATCCATAATCACAGCGAATCCTGCCCCAGTCAGCAGCAATCCTGCGCTGCCCAAAAATCCACCGAAAACTTTTTTCATTGTTCTGCCAACGCCACTGGTTTGAATATATCGAATGTCAGCTAAAAAGAAATGTTTGTCCGAAACGACCAGTTCGCTGTCATTCGGCAAGATTAGATTTCCAGCAAATCTTTTTCCTGATTGATCAATCAGACAGATTCTTTTCCCTTCCTGCAGGTAACAAACTTCTCTGAAATCTGTTGTTTTCACAAGCTTTACCACGTAATCGGCTTCCTGAGATTGCGCGCATACAGAGAGTATTATCGTGGAAAAAATTATTAAAACAAGTCTGCTCATGATTTACATTTTATGCAAAATAAACGCTTCCGGAGATAATATGCAAAACATCACCAGAAATATTCTTTTCAAACAACTGATAAATAGCATTTTTTAAAGGATTTTGAAGGGTAAAAAGGACTGATTCTGCGCGTAATTTTGTAGTATGATAAAAATAATTCTTGCAGCTGGCTGTTTCTGGTCAGTTCAATATAAGCTGAATTCGCTCGAAGGAGTGATTGAAACCAAGGCGGTTTATGCTGGCGGCGAAGTGCCTGAAGCAACGTACCAGCAGGTGTGTTCTGGCACCACGGGTCATGCAGAAGGCGTTCTGGTGACTTATAACGATTCTGTTTTATCAACTGAAGATCTTTTGCGCTTTTTCTTTCTAACCCACGATGCAACGCAGCTAAACCGTCAGGGTCCTGATATCGGCGAACAATATCGATCAGGCGTTTTTTATTTCAACGAAGAGCAGCGCATGGTAGCATTAAAAGTAATAGAAGAATTGCAGCAGCTGCCCAAATATGCCGGCAAGAAAATCACAACGGTTGTAGAGCCCGTTTCGCTGTATAATAACGCTGAAGAATATCATCAGGAGTACTATAAGAAGAAGGGCTTTTGAACACTGAACAACGAACACAGAACACTGAAATTGGAAGTGTCTTAACACCAAACTTTGAAATATAACTTATTTTGTTTCTCGAATATAGAAGTATGAAAATTTAGAATGACGTTATACATGGATTTTGATTAGTTCAATGCGATATGAGTCAAAGATCGCTAATATTAGGACAGAAATGGTTCAAAAGAATGCAAATTTCAGGAATCTATTTATTACCATTTTCGAGATTTCTTTTTGCAGTTTCTATAGATTTTACAAGAATAGAGATTAATTCATTGGTTTCTTTTAACAGGTTTAAGAGCATCTCATCAGATTTTTGCAAACTAGATTTTGAAATTATTCTTAAACACATATAGGACTCTCTGGATTCTTTTAAACTGATTTTCATTTTATGAACAAAGTCTTTTCTTGATTCAGCACTTTGAGCTTCTGCATAATTCAGTGCAACTGATATTCCGGAGCGAGTAAGCTGATTTGCGATTGTTGATCCTGCATATGTTTTCTGGATTGAATCGCAAAAACTCAGCACCAATGCACTGTAATTCGCCATTCTTTCTTCAAGATCAAACACTTGTTTCATTGTTTTTAAGATTTATATTATTCAGATTGCTTTTTATATCATTTCGGCTCACTTAGTCAAACCATGTCCCATGATCGGTGTTCATGATTCACCATTCCGGATTTTGTTTTCACTTCATCATTCCATGTTCGGTGTTCGATGTTCATGATTCACTTTCTTATTTCAATTTATGCCCCATCTTATTTCGTTTTGTGTCCAGGTAAAACTGATTGTATTGATTGGGCTCTACAATGATTGGAATGGTTTCGGTAATTTCGAGTCCGTAGCTTTCGAGTCCGATTCGTTTCACAGGATTGTTGGTGATAAGTTTCATTTTGGTGATGCCCAGCATTCGCAGAATCTGTGCGCCAATACCGTAATCACGCTCGTCGCCTTTGAAGCCTAATTCAAGATTGGCTTCAACCGTATCGCGTCCGAGTTCCTGTAAATGATAAGCTTTCAGTTTATTGATAAGTCCAATGCCGCGTCCTTCCTGATTCATATACAGAATCACTCCGCGACCTTCTTTTTCAATCATCTGCATGGATCGGTGCAGCTGTGGTCCGCAATCACATTTATGACTTCCGAAAATATCGCCGGTCACACACGATGAATGCACGCGAATCAGCACTGGATCCGGGGTTGTGATGTCGCCTTTAACAAGTGCCAGATGTGGAAGGTTGTTTGTGAGCTGTGTGAATGCTACTAATTGAAAATGGCCAAACTCTGTCGGGAAATTTACGGCCTCTTCCATACGAACGAGACATTCGGTTTTCAGCCGGTATTCAATCAGTGCTTTTACTGAAGTTATTTTAAGATCGAACTTTTCTGCAATTTCGTATAGTTGGGGCAGGCGAGCCATGGTGCCGTCTTCGTTCATGATTTCGACCAGTGCCGCAACCGGTTTCATGCCTGCAATTTTACACATATCGACACAGGCCTCTGTGTGCCCGGCACGTTCGAGAACGCCGCCTGGTCTGGCGCGCAGCGGGAATATATGTCCCGGGCGACCAAAATCTTCGGGCAGATAATTCTCGTTGGCCATGGCTGCAATGGTCTTTGCGCGGTCAAGCGCAGAAATTCCGGTTGTGCATCCGTCACGTAAAAGGTCGATTGATACAGTGAATGGCGTTTCGTGTAATGAAGTATTATCCTTCACCATCAGGTCGAGTTTGAGTTCTGTAGCGCGCTCCATGGTGAGTGGAGCACAAATGAGTCCGCGACCGTAACGTGCCATGAAGTTTACCGTATCGGCTGTAATGGTCTCACCGGCGGTAACAAAATCGCCTTCGTTCTCACGATCTTCATCGTCCACCACAATGATTACTTTGCCTGCTTTCAGGTCTGGGAGTACTTCTTCTATGCTGTTTAATTTCTTTTCCATGGTCAAATTTCAATAGTGCAAAAGTACAATAAATTTCAAGCATCGGAACGGATTGCAAATAAGCGTCAGTGCTGAATACTAATAAACAAACATGGCGCGGATTGAAATCCGCGCCATGTTTGTTTGTTAAGTCAAAAACACTATGTGTCTTTATAAACTTTTTACTTTATTACTTTCCACTTACTTAGCAGGCGCATTTTCCAGCACCTTTACTAAAAAGTCGAAGAATTTTTGTACAGAAGCGATATTCACTTTTTCATCCGGACTGTGTGGATAGCGGATGGTCGGACCAAACGAAATCATGTCCCAGTTGGGATAAACAGCGCCGAGCAGACCGCATTCGAGACCGGCATGAATGGCTTTGATTTCAGGAATTTTTCCATACATACCCTGATACATTTCGCGGCAGCTTTTCAAAATGGCACTGTCCATATTGGGCTTCCAGCCTGGATAAGCACCTGAGAGTTCAACTTCGGCGCCGGCCAGTTCAAAAACTCCTGAAACTGCGTGTCCGAGCGCGTCTTTGGCTGAATCAACAGAGCTGCGCAACAGATTCTTGATTATGATTGTACCGTTTTCAGTATCCACACTGGCCAGGTTGTTCGATGTTTCGACCAGACCGGGCATGGCATCGCTCATGCGCATAACGCCATTGGGACAAGCATAGATGGCACGGGTTAGTTTCCAGATGATTTGCGGATCAATAACTGCAGCCGGCACAGCTTCTTCGCTGACGAAAAATTTCATATCCGGTTCGGTTGCAGAAAGCTCGTGGCGGAATGTTTCCTCCATTTTTTTCACGCAGCTTGTAAAATCATTTGCTTTTTCTGAAGGAACAGTAACAACGGCAAATGATTCGCGCGGAATGGCGTTGCGGAGTGAACCTCCATGAATAGAAGCGACCATCATTCCATGTTCTTCAACGGCATGTTTCATGAAACGATTCATAAGTTTATTCGCATTGCCGCGACCAAGAATAATTTCCATTCCACTGTGTCCGCCTTTCAGGCCGGTGAGGCTGAGTTTGAAAGCCTTGTGTCCTGCAGGTACCGGTATGGTCGTATATTTCATGATGATGTTGGCATCGAGTCCGCCGGCGCAGCCAACGTACATTTCGCCTTCATCTTCGCTGTCGAGGTTAATCAGAATATCGGCTTTAAGCACACCGCCTTCGAGACCAAAAGCGCCGGTCATTCCGGTTTCTTCGTCAATGGTCATCAGCGCTTCGATAGGGCCGTGTTTAATGGTTTTCGAGGCAAGCACAGCCATGGCTGCTGCTACGCCCATTCCGTTGTCGGCGCCAAGTGTAGTGCCGTCTGCGGTTACCCATTCGCCGTCAACAAAGGCCTGAATGGCATCTTTTTCAAAATCAAAATCCTTGTCGCTGTTTTTCTGTGGAACCATGTCGATATGCCCCTGCAGAACAATGCCCTGGCGGTTTTCCATTCCCGGTGTTGCCGGTTTGCGGATAATAACGTTTCCGACTTTGTCAACGATGGTTTCCAGCCCGAGCGATTTGCCGAAGTTCACCATGTATTCGCGCACTTTTTCTTCGTGCTTCGAAGGACGTGGAATTTGTGTCAATTCATAAAAGTATGTCCATACTTCTTTTGGTTCGAGATTTTTGATTTCCTGACTCATTGCTATTTTTGTTTAAATGATTTTTGCTGACCCAAAGATAATGATTTTAGAATATCGATCGGTGATTTTAGATTTTTGAATAAAGTGGTGCAAATACAATTTTTATTGAATCAATGGATTGACCCCTCTGAAATTTCAAAATAGTCTCGTTTCTTCTTACATTTGCATCATTATGGGTATTGCAGAAAATATTCAGAGAATTGTTTCGCAATTGCCTGCCAGTGTGCGATTGGTTGCCGTAAGCAAGACCAAACCGGTTGAAGCTTTGCACGAAGCGTATGATTCCGGGCAGCGCATTTTCGGCGAGAATTATGTACAGGAGCTGTGTTCAAAGCATCCGCTCTTGCCTGCTGATATCGAGTGGCATCTGATTGGCCATTTGCAAACCAACAAAGTGAAATACGTTGCCCCTTTTGTATCGTGCATTCAGAGTGTTGATAGCGAAAAATTGCTGAAGGAAATTGACAAGGAAGCTCGTAAAAACAATCGGGTCATTGATGTTCTGCTTGAAATATCCATTGCGTCAGATGGCTCCAAATTTGGCTTTCAGCCCGATGACACATTTTTATTTCTTAAAGAGGGGCGTTATAAGCTTTTCCCAAATGTACGTTTCTGCGGTGTGATGGGAATGGGTAGTTTCAGCGATACAGAGTCTATAACCCGAATTGAGTACCGCTCACTGAAAATTGTATTCAATAAACTCAAAGTTGCCATTTTTAAAAACGAAGATGTTTTCAGCGAAATCAGCATGGGCATGAGCTATGATTATCACATAGCCATTGAAGAAGGCAGCACGCTGGTGCGGGTTGGTACTTCCATTTTCGGAGAGCGAAACTATAACCAATAAAATGAAAAAAATCTTTATCATCATACTTCTTGTGCTGACAGCAGACGGTTTTGCGCAGACTGTTTATTCTTCAAATAATTCCTGTGGAATAGTCAGGTATTTTTCAATGACCAATGTGGCTGAAGCAGTCTGGAATCAACCGAATGACTCAACCGGAGAACTTCATTTTTATGATCAGAAAAGTCAGGTGAGTTGTCTGGTTTCAGTTGGTATAAATCCGCTTGCAGAGCCGGTTTACATTGGCTCCTCTGACTTGTTTTCCGAAGTAAAAATAGATTTGAAAAGCCAATCAGCACTTCGATTAACAATAAAGGAAAAGCAGAATTCAGAACCGTTTTTTTTAACTCTTCCGGCAACACCAACTTCTATTGCAGTTCCGGTCGATTATAAGTGTTTCAGCGCAGTCCGGCACATTGCATTCGAAACTGAAGAAGGTCGCGATTCCGTATCTATGACCATAGAACACATGTATCCTGTACCTGCAGCAAACACCCCGAAGGCTGATTCATTGTGGTTTATCAAGGCCATTTGTTCCATGTATGAAGGATTGCCGGTCGATGCTGTTTATCCTGACGATATGATTAAAAATTTCGACATTTCATATATTCAGGATTATACTTCGATGTACGAAAGTGGTGAAGCCGAAATTGACGAATTTATTTCGAACTGGGAAATCTATGATGAGGTTTCGGTCCTTTTTCAGAAAAACGGATTACTCGGTTTTGTTTCAGCGGGATATGAATATACCGGAGGAGCGCATGGGCTCTATGGTTCGGTGAATTACACCTACGATTCACAAAGTGGCAAACTGCTTACACTGGAGGATATTTTTGTTATAAATTACGAATCAATACTTGAAACAGCCATCAACGATCAGTTACGTTCCGACCTGAATTTGGCTCCGGATGCGTTGTTGAGCGATGAAGGATTTTTCGTGGAGGTAGTGACTGCAACGCAGAATTTCATATTGTCTGAAACCAGCATCACTTTTCACTATAATGTGTATGAAATAGCACCATATGCGGCTGGCAGCATCGACATTACCATTCCGTATTCTGATCTGAAATCAATAATCCCTGCGGGCGGAGTGATTGAGCGGATGATGGAGTAAACCCATTTTCCATCCAATCAATAAAACGGCACAGTCCCCGGATATTTGCCGGTGTGCAGTTCTTTCACTTTTTCAAAAACCAATTCTTTCAATTTGCTGATATTGTCACCTTTTTTCGCTGAAATAAAAACAGCAGGAGTGTCAATACGGCCTACAATGCTCTCCTCGAGCAGTTGCTGCGGTGTTTTGTCGGTTTCTTCGTCCAGGAAATTTTCCTCGTGTTTATACAAATCAATTTTATTGAAAACAATGATGACCGGTTTGTCACCGGCACCGATTTCAAGCAATGTCTTACTCACGGTTTCCATTTGCTCTTCGTAGTTGGGATGCGAAACATCGACTACATGCAGCAGCAGATCGGCTTCGCGGATTTCATCGAGCGTCGATTTGAACGATTCAACCAGATGATGTGGCAATTTACGAATGAATCCAACCGTGTCGCTGAGCAGAAATGCAAGCGCGTTATAAGTGACTTTCCGAACCGTGGTATCGAGTGTTGCAAACAATTTGTTTTCAGCAAAAACTTCGGACTTCGAAATTACATTCATCAATGTGCTTTTACCAACATTGGTGTACCCAACCAGTGAAACGCGGATCAGTTTTTCGCGCTGTTTACGCTGAGTAAGTTTTTGTTTGTCAATGTCCTTTAGTTCTTCTTTAAGTAATGAAATTCGTTTGCGGATAACACGACGGTCGGTTTCGATTTCTTTTTCACCGGGGCCCTTCATCCCAATGCCACCGCGCTGTTTCGAAAGGTGAGTCCACATGCGGGTGAGGCGGGGCAGGATATATTCGTATTGTGCGAGTTCAACCTGAGTGCGCGCATAAGCAGTTCTGGCGCGAAATGCAAAGATATCCAGAATCAGGTTGGTGCGATCCAGAATTTTGCATTGGACTACTTCTTCAATGTTGCGGAGTTGTGTAGGTGTTAGTTCATCATCGAATACGATGATGTTGATTTCGTGCTCTTCGACATAATGTGCAATTTCTTCGAGCTTGCCTTTGCCTACAAACGTGCGTCCGTCGGGTTTTTCGAGTCGCTGTGTAAAATGTTTTACAACAACGGCATCGGAGGTGCGCGCCAGAAAATCGAGCTCCTCTAAGTATTCAAGCGCTTTTGTTTCGGGCTGCTGATATGTTATGAGTCCTACAAGGATTGCTCTTTCCTTAGGTTTAGCAGTAATGTTGCCTTGTGATTTCAATGCGTGCTTTGATTGGTGTTATTAGTTGCAAAAGTACGGAAATTACGTCAGCCGTGTTGTGGTTTCGGTGCTGGTGTGATTTTACCCGGATGTTAAACCACTTCGAGGTTTCAGATGCTGTATTTATTATTTCTTGTTGCCGACGGAGAAAAGCACCAGCATGGCTGAGATGCTTAGCATATAAGCTACTGTTATTGTGTCTGGTTTTTCGCTGAAGTGAATGATCAGCTGATAGACAGATAATCCAAAAAGGAAAAAGGCGCTGACCACGGTCATTGCGGGTTTCGAGAGGAAGCCGCCGACAAGGACAAGTACGGAAAATATTGCAAATGCGCTTGCAATGTAGAATTCAACACTGTTGTAATCAAAGGCACGTATTGTTTCGAAAAAGAAAACATATGTGAAAAGCAGCATGGTAAGCCGGATGAGCCATGCAGCAAACGGATAGAATGCTTTTGCTGGTTTCATATCTAGAGTGTTTTAAATCCGATGATTTCGCGAACTTCTTTTATGGTTTTCGAGGCACTTGCCTGCGCTTTTTCACGACCGGTTGCAGCCACTTTCGACAGATAAGCGGTGTCGGAAGCGACGCTCAGAATGCGTTCGCGAATGGGAGAAATAAACAGGTTCATGTCAACAGCCAGTTGTTTTTTCAGATCGCCATAGCGAATGGAACAATTGGCATACGACTCGCGGAAAAACTTCAAAGTGTCTTCAGCCGAAACAATTTCAAGCAATGAAAATAAATTCTGAATTGACTGTGGCGGTGTCTGATTTTGTTCTGTGGGGCCGCTGTCGGTAACAGCACGCATGATTTTTTTTGAAATCGTTTTTTCGTCATCAATCAAAAAAATGGCATTGCCTTCGCCTTCCGATTTTCCCATTTTGCCTCCGCCATCCAGTCCCGGTACTTTTACGAGCTCGGCGCCGAAATTAAATGCTTCGGGTTCTTTAAAATATTCTGTTTTGTACAATCGATTGAAGCGATTGGCAAATGTGCGGGTCATTTCAAGATGCTGTTCCTGATCTTTTCCAACCGGAACTTTGTCTGCGTGGTGAATCAGAATATCAGCAGCCATCAGGGATGGGTAGGTGAGCAGCCCGGCATTCACGTTATTTGGTTGCTTGCGAATTTTGTCTTTAAATGATGTAACCCGCTCCAGCTCGCCCAGGTAGGCATTCATATTGAGGAACAAATACAATTCGATGGTTTCTGGGACATCGCTCTGAATATAGAGGGTTGCTTTTTCAGGGTCAAGGCCGCAGCCGACAAATTCTGCTAAAACCTGACGTACATTGTAGTTCAGATTTTCCGGCGTTGGATGTGTTGTCAGACTGTGATAATCAGCTATAAAAAAATAGCATTCATTTTCTTCCTGCAGACGCACAAAATTCTTGACTGCGCCAAAATAATTACCCAGATGAAGATTGCCCGTGGGGCGGATTCCGCTTAATATTCTGCTCATTGTTCCTGTGATTCTTCTTTTTCCTTTTCGATTCTGATGTCTTTTATATTCAGCTGCAGCGTGGTATTGCCGTTCCATTCGTTTTCTTCGAGTGCATACACGATGTCAAACGGTTTCTGGCTTTCAATCTGCGTGAAATATTCTCCAAGCTGAAATGCGATACCTGGCAATCCAACGCCTTTGTAGTGGCTTTGGGTCACCATCAGTTTAATATGGTTGTTTCCTACAAGTTTCGAGAAGCCATTGTCGTACACCCTGTTTGTTTGAAATACAGGATTCATATTGCCTGGGCCGAATGGCGCAAATTGTTTGAGTACAGAATAGAATTTTTTCGTGACTTCATTAAAATCAAGATATGAATCCACTTCAATTACGGGGATCATCATATCATCCGAAATTTTGGCCTGTGCAAATTCATCAAACCGCCTTCTGAATGTTTCAAAGTCGGACTCTTTGAGGGAGAGCCCTGCGGCATAGGTGTGTCCGCCCCAGTGAATGAGCAGATCGCTGCAGGTTTCAACAGCTTCGTAAATATCAAAATCCTTGATCGAGCGCGCACTGCCAGTAATTACGCCTTCATCGTTGGCTCTTGTAAAAACAATGGTGGGTTTGTAATAGTGTTCAGTGAGGCGTGATGCAACGATACCAAGAATTCCTTTTGGCCATGCAGGATTAAAGAGGACCGTCGATCGTCGTCCTGCATCGTCGAGTGATTCTGCGATAGCTAAAAGTGCTTCCGTTGTGGCGTTTGAATCAAGACTCTTGCGCTCAATATTGAGGTTGTCAATTTGAGTGGCAATGATGTCGGCCTGATCTGCATTTTCGCTGATCAAAAGATCTACTGAGTTTTTACCGCTCTGAATGCGGCCCGCAGCATTTACGCGTGGCCCAACAATAAAAACAAGGTCGGAGATGGTTATTTTTTTCGTGAACGAATAGTCGGTTTTGTAATAACTATCGGGTCTGCGTTTAACACCAGCGGTTCGAAGAATGGCTTCAATTCCAGCACTTGGGTTGGAATTAATCATTTTCAATCCGTAGAATGACAAAATCCTGTTTTCGCCAATTACCGGAACGATATCCGCAGCGATGCTTAATGTTACAAGATCGAGAAGTAGTTTTAGTTCGTCAAAGGGAATACTAAGTCTTTGAGCAAGTCCCTGCATTAGTTTAAACCCAACGCCGGCACCCGAAAGCTCCTCAAACGGATAATTACAGTCTTTTTGTTTAGGATCGAGGACAGCCACAGCATCCGGAATATCATCGCCCGGCCGGTGGTGATCGCAAATGATACAGTCAATGCCTTTTTCAGTGGCATACAGTACTTTTTCCTGATCCTTGATGCCGCAGTCAACCGCAATTATAAGCGAGCAGCCCGTTTCCGAAGCGTAATCGATTCCTTTTATCGAAATCCCATATCCTTCTGTAAAACGGTCCGGAATGTAATAATCAAGTGGCAGTTTGAAACGCTTCAGAAACTTATAAACGATGGCTACTGCGGTAGTGCCATCAACGTCATAATCGCCATAAAGCAAAATGGATTCTTTGCGGTCTATTGCCAAAACAAGTCTGTCAACGGCTTTATCCATGTCCTTCATCAGGAAAGGGTCGTGGAGATTTTCGATACTGGGCCGGAAGAATGCTTTTGCCGAATCATATGAATCAATGCCGCGCTGTACAAGTAGATTAGCCAAGGTTCGATTCACGTTTACCTGTTCCATCAACAGGCGTATGAGTTCCTCATTTCCCTGATCCTTTAATATCCACCGTTTTGCAAGCATAATTCTGAATGATGTGCAAATGTAAGATAATTTAAATGACTTTGAAAAGATTATTTTTGCATTTTATTACCTGTTATGAAACTTGTTTTTGCAACCAACAATGCCCATAAACTCGAGGAAGCACGCCAAATATTATTGCCCTTTGTTGAGGTAATCAGTTTGAATGATGCGGGCTTTTTCGAAGATATTGAAGAGACCGGTCTGACACTGGAGGCGAATGCTTCAATCAAGGCTACAACTATTTTTGCTGCAACTGGTTTGGATTGTTTTGCCGATGATACCGGGCTCGAAATTGAAGCACTTGATGGTCGTCCAGGTGTCTATTCGGCACGCTATGCTGGTCCCGGCCATGATTTCAGCGCAAACGTTGATAAGGTTCTTGAAGAATTACAAAACGAATCAAATCGCTGTGCCCGGTTCAGAACTGCGGTGTCATTGATCCTTGACGGCAAGGAATTCTTTTTCGAAGGTATTGTCGAGGGATCAATAATGTTTGAAAGGGCTGGTACTGGAGGCTTTGGTTATGATCCGGTTTTCAGGCCTGATGGTTTTTTGAAAAGCTTTGCCGAGTTGAATTCTGACGAGAAAAACGCCATCAGTCACCGGGGCAGGGCATTGGCGAAAATGGTTGATTTTCTGAAAACACTCAATTCTTGAGCCGACATTGGGAATGAAAGCTTTTCTACAGCAGTAGCCAACTTGAATTTCCTGCTTTTTACAGATTAATTTGCGGCATCGTTTGACAAAACGGATGATAATGCAGTCATATTGCTGTGAATATTTTCGTGGGGGGGATATTTTCAATTTTAAAAGCTACTGTTATGAGATCAATGAAATTGATGTTTCAGTTTGTTATTGTCTTGTCGCTGATTTACGGATTCAATCCACAGAAGGTTGTGGCACAAAACAATGTGGGAATAAATCCAACAGGGGCTTTGCCCGATCCATCAGCAGCGCTTGACATTGTTGCTGCCGACAAAGGATTGTTGATTCCACGTATGAATGCTGCGCAGAGATTGGCTATTGCATCTCCAGCCAACGGCTTACTGGTTTACGACACAGATTCTATGTGCGTGCTCGTTTACCGGTCGGGAACCATGTCGTGGTTTTCGCTTTGCAGCGGAGGTTCCGGTGGAAACGGCCACAATACCTTAACAGGAACAGCCATTGAGCCAGCGGGAGTGAATTGCACTTATGGCGGTGCGAGACTTGATTTCGGTGTTGATTTAAATGATAATGGAGTTTTGGATGCAGCAGAAATTTTGCCTTCGCTAACGCAGTATGTGTGCGACGGATCTCCTGGTGCAACCGGAGCTCAGGGTCCAGCCGGAAGTGGCCTTAATACGGTCGCTTTAACCACGAATGAACCAGCTGGAGCCAATTGTCAGTATGGTGGAGTAATGCTGCAGTTTGGGCTGGATGCCAATAGCAATGGGATCCTTGATGCCGGAGAAATCAATCCGGCGCTATCGCGCTATATCTGCAACGGTTCACCGGGCACCTCCGGCGCACTGGGCTGCACCAATGCCAATTATGTACTAAAAAACGACGGCACACAGATAGTTTGCAGTCAGATCTTTGATAACGGAACCAATGTCGGAATCGGCACTGCAACTCCGACCCAAAAGCTGGATGTTCCGGGCAATGTAAAGTTTTCAGGGGCTCTGATGCCGAACAATAATCCGGGAGTTACGGGCCAGGTATTGGTATCGCAGGGTTCCAACACAGCCCCGGTCTGGCAATCAATTGGCAATGTAATTCAGGTCTTAAAAGCGACATCCACCCGAACACTGATTAGTTCAACAACGTTCGCCAGCATCGGAGGATTGACTCTTTCGTTTACGCTTTCCACCAGTGCGACTGTTCTGGTTTCAACTTATGGATCTCTTGAAACTACATCAGCATCCTATTACGGGTCAGGGGTTATAGTCCAGGTATTTCTTAACGGAGTGGCGGTGAATGACATGTTTCAGACCATTGATGTTACCGATCCATCCGGGTTTACCAACACCATCGCTCCCTGGTCAATGACTAACACCATTGTGCTGACACCTGGGAACCATACCATCAATGTGAGAGCAAAAAAATATGCATTCGATAATTTCTATGCAGGGGGAAACACCACCGCTCCCAATCCAAATGAAGGTGCGTTGATTCTAACGATTATTCCTCAATAGACATTGCTGGCTGTTTTGCTTGTGGTAAATGAATTGTTAATTGTTAATTTTTTGATTTCAAATGCAATTTTCACTATTAAACCAATTAAATAGTACAGAATCTAAACTTTTGATAAAAATCGGTTTAGCTATTATTTCTGCAAGAATATTTGTTTCGGATTTTTCAATGTAACGGTTAGATTATGAATGTAATACGATTTGTTTCTTTCCTGATTTTGAGCATTGGTTTGTTTGCACAAACTGTGTTTGCACAGACAGTTGTAAACAATGGAAACGGGATAGTAATTTCACCGGGAGCATATCTTGTTATTGGCGGCCAATATGCTAATCATTTTGCATCGCAGGATGGGTTTGTTGATAACGACGGCAATATGATTGTGTACGATGACTTTATCAACAATGCCGGGAATCAGGTGTTTGTCAACATAGAAGCTGTTCCTGACGGCAATATTATTTTGCCTTCCGGAGGTCAGCAGCGGATTGACGGCTCATCTCCGACACGGTTTGAAAATCTTACTGTATCCGGAGGGACGAAGATTCTGGATGCTGCACACGCATTTGTTGCAGGACAATTCACTATTGCAGCTGTTTTCGATCTCAACTCGCATCTCCTCGAACTGGAACAGGCATCTCCAGGAGTTCTGAATTATCAGAGCGGATATCTGTATGCCGAAACAGAGCCAGCAGCAGGACTGGGAATTCTTCGCTGGAATATTGACTCACAGACAGGGACATTCGGAGTTCCTTTTGGAAGTGGACTGAGCGGGCAAAACGATCTGAATGTAAATTTGACCATTACTCAGCCAGCTGCCGGAATTGGCTCCATTGATTTCTCAACTTATCCGACTACCTCTGCGAACAGCCCACTTCCAGACCTTGTGCCTTCGCTTGACCCGTTCGATCCAGAAGTTACGGTTAACAGGTTCTGGCTTGTTGAAGCCAGGCAGACTTTGAAACCATCCGGACAATTAGTTTTCAGCTATACTGAGGCTGATATCCACCCAATGGATGAAAATACACTTGGGGCAATTCGTTTCAACCATGACATGATTGTCTGGGACGATCTGGCCCCATCAGGTACTTCAAACCCTGATGCCAATAAATATACTACAGATCTGATATTGCCTGAAGACTTTTATAAAGACTGGACGCTGACTGGCTCTGTATCAGAGGATTTCATTTATATTCCCAACTCATTCTCTCCAAATGGCGACGGCGCCAATGATTTCTTTTGCCCTATTATTGGAAATAATGAAATGCTGAGCGAATATTCATTCAGCATTTTTGACCGATGGGGTACACAGATATTTTCGTCCGAAAAACAGGGCGAGGGTTGGGATGGATTGTTTCAGGGCAATGAATGCATGCTGGATGTTTATGTTTATAGTTTCAAATACAGAAATGTAAAGGGAAATTTGAAGAGCGTTTTTGGCAAAGTAACGGTTGTAAAGTAAAATGCAATGATATTTCAAAAATACACACATAAAGCAACTAAATATACCGACTAAATGATCATTAGCATTAACTCCCGAGTAAATGACGGAAAACCTGTTAAAGTGTTTTATAACAATTATTTTCAAAGTGTCTTAATGTATATTATTATACAAGTTGAAGAATATGTAAAAAGTATAAATACATGTTTTCAGGTGATAAAGAATGATATTATATCAGATTTATTTCTAATTTTGTGCTCAATTTTCAAGTTTAAAACTGTTTTTCAACAGCGGATTTTTAAGTTAAAAACCATATTACATGATTAAAAAACTTTACCCTTCGATTTTAGCAGTAATTCTGACAATGTTTTTCGCTGTGGCATCGGTCATTAGCGCAAGCGGGCAGTCTGTGCTTACGAATAAAGGAGGACTTAGCATTGCCGGAAACACTACCATTACGGTTGTAGGCAGTGTTGAAAACAACGCGGGTGCAATAGTTGATGAAATTGCAATCACTTCTGCCGCAGTTGTATCCGATGACATTACCAACAATGGCACTATTGCCGGTCGTGGTACAATTACGCTGAACGGAGACTGGATTAACAACAACACATTCACATGCTATACTGGTATTGTGAATTTTCTAGGAATCAATCAATTGCTGACTGGTTCTGTTTCCAGCACGTTTTACAACCTGAATCTGAGCAACAGCGGTATCAAGACACAGACAATCGATCAGACGACTACAAATATTCTGAGTCTGAACAGCGTTGAATTGGCAACTGCATCTTTTACAATGTATGTTACCAATCCCAGCACAGTGGCGATCACTCGGGTGAATGGCTTTGTCAGCAGTACCATTGGTGGCGCACTGAGTCGTGTTACCAATTCAGTTGCATCTTATTTGTTTCCTACCGGATCATCAGTTGGCACAGTACGCTACAGGCCAGTTGAATTATTGCCGGCAACGACAGCAGCAAACACCTACGAAGTGCGCATGGCCAATTATACGCCAACTACCGAGACTTTTAATATAAATACTAAAGAAGCTATCATTTGCCAGGTGAATCCTTTGTTTTTTCACATGCTGAATCACACCACTGGAGCTGACCAGACAACTGTTAAAGTCTATTACGACAACACCGCCGACGGAAGCTGGGATGCAATGGGAAACTGGCTTACAGCACCCTCTGCTCAATGGTACGAAATTGCCGGTTCTTCAACCGCTGTTGGAGCTCCTTTATACGTTGCAACTGCAATTAATCAGACACTGCCTGCTTCAGAACGTCCGGTGGCGCTTACAAAGCATGCGCTCACTGTAAATCTTGGCAATGACACAACTTTCTGCTCGGGCAACTTGCTTTCTTTAAATGCAGGTAATGCAGGCGCTTCATACAATTGGTCAACTACTGCATCAACCCAGACTATTAACGTAAATACTACGGGTAGTTATGTTGTTACAGTCACAAACCCGGTAAACAGTTGTCAGACTATTGATGCAATAAACGTAACGGTTAATGCACTTCCTGGAATCACCGCAACAGCGGCCGATCCTGATTTTTGCATAGGCGGCAATACAAATATTACCGCTGGTGGCGGATCATCGTACAACTGGAGTGGTTTGGGAACCAATGTTTCTTACGCAGTCAATCCATTAACAACCACGGTTTATACAGTAACGGGTGTCGGAGCAAACGGTTGTTCAAACACCGCAAATGTTACGGTGACAGTTAATCCTCAGCCCGCAATCACGGCAACAGCTGACTATCCCAGCCTTTGTACTGGCGAAAGCACACCGATTACCGGTGGTGGGGGCAGTAATTATATTTGGGATAGCGGACTTGGTGCAGGGACAACGCATACCGTTTCCCCAGCGGCAACAACAACCTACAATGTTACAGGAACCGATATAAATGGCTGTACAAATACGGCTTCAGTTACAATAACCCTGACCACTGCCCCTGCAGTTGCAGCTTCAGCTGTATCGCCATCTATATGTATTGGTTCGTCAACTACCATCAGCGGTGGCGGAGCCTTGAATTACACATGGGATAACGGTTTGGGGGCCGGGAGCTCTTTTGTTGTAAACCCAGCTGCCACTACTACTTACAATGTTACAGGATCAAGCGCTACCGGTTGTTCAGCGACTGCTGATGTAACGGTAACAGTAAACACGATTCCTGCCATTTCAGCTTCAGCTTCAATACCCACTGTTTGTTCGGGAAGCGGTACTACCGTAAGTGCAATCGGTGGCGCTACTTATAATTGGGATGGTCTCGGAACAAATTCAAGTTATACAGTAAACCCAATTACCACCACTACTTATACGGTTACAGGAACTTCTGCCGCAGGATGCTCTAATCTCGCAACTGTAACTGTCAATGTAAATAATTTGCCGACAATAACAGCAGCCGCAACTGATCCATCGCTGTGTATTGGCGCCAATACGCCTGTCAGCGCTGGTGGCGGCAGTTCATATACCTGGGACAACGGACTTGGCGTAGGTATCAGTCACACAGTATCACCTCTAACCTCTACGACATACAATGTAACAGGAACAGATGGGAACGGCTGTACAAATGTTGCCAGTGTTCTGGTAACGGTTAATAACTTGCCAACCATTTCTGCCGTAGCTGCATTTCCTGATTTGTGTACTGGAGAAAGCACATCAATTACCGGTGGCGGAGGCAGCTCTTACATATGGGATAACGGATTAGGCGCGGGTGCTACCCAAACGGTTACTCCTGGAGCTACCACTACCTATCAGGTCACCGGTACGGATGTAAACAGCTGCGAAAATACTGCATCGGTTACCGTTACCGTTTCAGCGGTTCCAGTGGTTACGGCCGCTGCAGATTTTACTGCCATTTGTAACGGAGCATCGGCTACGCTGACAGGTGGTGGAGCAGCGAATTTGTCATGGGATCAGGGCCTGGGAGCCGGAACTACATTCACCGTCAGTCCAATTGCAACCACAACCTATGCGGTAACCGGAACCACTGCATCGGGCTGTTCTAATACTGCAACGATTACTATTGCCGTTAATTCATTGCCAACCATTGCAGCTTCGGCTGTCGATGCTGACATATGTTTTGGAAATAATACAACAATCAGTGCCGGAGGCGGCAGTACATACTCATGGGACAATAGTCTGGGAGCAGGATTGTCGCATACAGTAGCTCCGGCGGCAACAACCACATATCAGGTGACAGGTACCGATGTAAATGGTTGTACCGGTACATCAACCGTAACCGTAACTGTGAACAACCTGCCGGCAATAACTGCCAGCGCCACTGATCCTACGCTTTGTGTTGGTGAAAGTACTGATATTACAGCAACTGGCGGAACTTCATTTGCCTGGGACAACGGGCTAGGCGCGGGATCATTACACACAGTGACACCAGCAGCAACAACCACTTACAATGTTACAGGCACTGATGCAAACGGATGTTCTGACGTATCAAGTATTATCATTTCTGTCGGAACCATTACTGATGCTGCAATGAATCCAGCGGGACCATTTTGCACAAGCGGGACCAATGAGATTTTTACAGCAATAAATCCGGGTGGTACATGGAGCGGTCCAGGGATGGTAAACACTTCGACCGGCGAATTTGACCCTGGTACGGCTGGCCCTGGAACACATCGCATCATTTACACATCAGCGGGCTCGTGTACCGATTCAGATACAATGTATGTTGTTGTTAATGGTGTTATTGCAGCAAACATCAATCCCGCAGGACCTTTCTGCGAATTTGATGCAAATGTCCCAATGTCTTCTGCAAACCCAGGAGGTACCTGGAGCGGTACGGGAATTACAGATGTAAATGCTGGCTCTTTTTCTCCGGTTATTGCGGGAGTGGGAACTCATGAAATTGTTTATACCACATCGGGACCTTGCCCCGACAGCGATACTATTCAGGTGCTTATTACTACACAGGCCAATGCATCCATTGTTGCTGCAGGACCTTTCTGCGACAACGTTTCTTCAGTTGCTCTTGCCGCTGCTCAAAATGGTGGTAGCTGGAGTGGTCCTGGTATAACCAGTTCTGCTGCAGGTACTTTTGATCCTGCTGTTGCCGGAGACGGTTCTCATTCTGTAGTTTACACCATTAGTGGAGCATGCGGTGATTCGGATACAACAACCATTGATGTAAATGAAACCCCGGACATTGTTGTGAACTGTGTTTCAGAAACGTGTTATGGTGCAAACGACGGATTTGCCTTTGTTGATATTACAGGTGGTTCCGCACCTTACAACACCACCTGGGAGACCACTGAGACGACAGATTCTATATTCCTTCTGGCACCAGGCACATACGATGTTTCTGTAACCGACGCCAATGGCTGTCTGCGAATCGCCAGTGGAACTGTTGATATTGCAACGGACTCGTGTTATACTCCGCATGTTTATATTCCAAACATTTTCTCTCCCAATGGAGATGGAAACAATGATATTTACCTTGTTCAGGGAAAGGGCATCACCAGCTTTACTTTGCATATCTATGACCGATGGGGTGAAAAAGTTTTCGAATCAGATGATCAGAATGAAGGGTGGAATGGTGAATACAAGGGCAAACCAGTTGAACAGGGTGCTTATCCCTATGCGGTTTCGCTGATATTTGAAGGAGAAACAACGGTGAAAGAATACAACGGATATATAACCATAGCAAGATAAGGAGAATCAAAGTATGAAAAAGCAAATATATATTCTGGCAACTCTGATGGCATTCACTTTTGGAATGCGCGCTCAGGACATGCACTACTCACAGTACAATGAAGCTCCTTTGTTGCTTAATCCAGCGTTGACCGGATATTTTGACGGCAATCACCGCTTTGTCCTCAATTATAAAAATCAGTGGAAAAGTCTGGGCGCAGCCTATAACAACTATGATTTTTCCTACGATATTTCTTTCAACAAAGGAAATACAACCAACGGTTTTCTTGCTATTGGTATTACTGCATTCAATGATGTAACCGGTGATGTACAATTCACCACAACAGGTGCAATCCTGAACGTAGCTTACCAACTCTACCTGAATGAAAGCAATATGTTGGGCGCTGGTATTTACGGCGGCTATGTGCAAAAAAAGCTGAGCGATGAGAATCAGATGTGGGTGAATCAATATGACGGTACAACCGGATTTGACGGAACCATTACCAGCAACGAGATGTTTACAAATATGGATTTTGCTTACACTGATTTTGGAGCCGGGTTGAATTACAGCTTTTCCAATAATACCAAAGGCTTGAAATCGAATGAGGGATTCAAATTCAATGTTGGCGGCGCAGTACAGCATGTTACCCAACCAGCCTATCAATTTACCGGCACTGCTGACGAGACAATTGATATGCGCATAAACGCGCATTTTCGTTCAGTAATTCAGATTGGCAATTCAAATCTTGCTTTGATTCCGGGTTTTTATTACTCAATGCAGGGTACACAAAAGGAAATGATTCCGGGACTTGGATTCCGGTACCAGCTTCGTGAAGAATCGAAATATACCGGATTTATCAAAGATGCCTATCTGACAATTGGAGAACAGTACAGAGCAGGAGACGCTGCAATTACCTATGCCATGATTGAACTCAACGATTTTGCCATGGGCGTTTCCTACGATGTCAACGTGTCGAAACTTAGTAAGTTCACAAATATGAATGGTGGCTTTGAGTTTATGGTGCGATACATCCTGAAAAACGATAACAGCAGCAGGACTTTGTTGTAGCAGTGTCGAAAATGAATATTCCTGATAAAGCAAAACTAAAAAACCTTAAGCAATTAAAACCAAAAAAATGAATACAAAGACCCAACATCGAATCGGCGCGGCAGGAATGTTCCTGGCCCTAATTCTTTTTTGCATGTCTGGCAATGTTCTGGCGCAGGTTGGAATTTCCTCAGCTACAATAACGCCCGACGCCTCTGCTATGCTTGAAGTCAGATCGACCACATCAGGTATGCTTATTCCCAGAGTTGCACTCACAGGGACAGCATCAGCTTTGCCAGTCACTGCTCCTGCAATCAGTTTGCTTGTGTATAATACAGCTGCTGTATCTGATGTAACTCCTGGCTTTTACTATTGGAGCGGCTCTGCCTGGGTTCGTATTTTATCAGGTACATCCACTGTTGGCTGGGCGCTGTTGGGAAATACGGGTACTGTTTCAGGAACAAATTTCTTAGGCACTACCGATGCTCAGGCTCTGGATTTTCGTACAAACAACACCATCCGCCTTCGTGTTGCCAATGGCGACCAGGTGATGGCCAATGCGCTTGGAACTGCAGCTTTGCCTTTCTGGACGTATGTTGCTGATCCCAATACCGGTGCATTTAGCCCTGGTGCAGATATTCTTGGTTATTCAACTGCTGGCGTTGAGCGTTTCAGAATGAGCACTACCGAAGCGGTTGTAAACGACCAAAGCAACGATTATGATTTCCGGGTTGAATCCAACACTGCTGCAAATATGTTTTTTGTTGATGGTGGAAATGATCATGTATTAATAAATAGCACCACATACACTGCTGGTGATATTTTCTCAGTGTACAATTCTACTGCATGGAATGCTACCAATCCCTGGCTGATTAATTCTTATAATAGTCACACCTCAGGTGGATCAGGATTCTTTGAAAACTCTGATAGCGGGAATGGCTATAATGCGTTGGAAGGATCTACTGCAGGTACCTATTCAGGTTTGTTTGGGCTTCACATTGCCAACAACGGTGCAGGTTATGGTGTTTATGGATCGTCAAATTCAAACTCAGGATGGGGTGGATATTTCATTGGTGACATTTATGTGGATGCCAGTGTTTTTACAGCATCCGATGAACGATGGAAAAAAGAAATCAAACCCATCGAAAATGCTTTGGATGCTGTTATGCAGTTGGAACCGAAGTCATATAAATGGAGAGCTGATGAATTCCCCGGAAAACATTTTGATCCTGAAAAAACCTCATTTGGATTTGTTGCACAGGACCTTGAAAAGGTATTTCCACAGGTTGTAACCAACAAGAAATTCATTACAGATCCTACCATTGATCATAGCAAAACGCGCGGCGAATCAAGCAATGTAACCGGATATTACATGGTTGATTACATCTCGCTTGTCCCGGTGCTTACAAAAGCCATTCAGGAACAACAGACAGTTATTGAAACACTGGAACAGAAAATCCAGCAGCTTGAACAGCGTCTGAATGCTCTCGAAAAATAGTTGTTGTGTTTTTATTGAAAGCATGAATTCATTGTGTTCATGCTTTTTTTCATTTATCCCAAAGTGAATTAACAGATGGTCCAATAACTACAAAATTATTGTATTTAATATTGATGGATGATGCCAGAGGCATCACATATCTGTAGAAAACCAATAACGCATACACGATCCGCCGGCTGGCGGGTCGCATATAAACAAGCATTATCAGAAGATGCAGCTCTTAATATGCGACTCCTCTGGAGTCGTAATTTTGTTTGATCAAGGTCTACAGACATGTGACTCCTCCGGAGTCGTGCAAAATTTATTTACCTGATTTATAAATCACTTTGGTATTATATCTGTTCTTGATCTTCCCCATCAGGTCGTGGTAATTGACCATGAAGACTCCAACCAGTATAAGCAGAATGAATGCAACATGAGCGAGCCCCAGTACTTCACCGTCGCCCATGCCCCAGAGCGTTGAAACTACTGGCATGAGGTAGGTGACCGATGCCACAAAAAGAATGTCTGCAATTTTTATTAAGTGGTAATACAATAGCAACGCAAGGGCTGACCCAACAATGCCAAGAATGCTCATGTACAAAATTCCATACCCGCTGCCGCTCGTGGTGCGAACGATTGAAACAAATTCCGAATACCCAAACAAGTAAATCGAGGAGCAGATTCCGGTAACAAAAAACACCATGGAAACCATTGGGAATGTCGGCACATTGCCAAGCCATCGTTTTATAAAATTGATATTCAAGGCATAGGCTGTTGTTGCAATCAGAATATAAACCCCATAGCTAAAATTAAAACTTAGCGTCTTTCCGCCTGCAAAAGCGAGCAATCCAATAATGCCGGCAAAGCCGACAATGACACCGGCAACGCTCAGCCATTTTGCTTTGTAGGCAAAAAACAAAACACCAATAATCAATGTAGAAAGAGTTGTAGTGCTGTTCAGTATTCCAGCAACATAGCTCTCGATGCCGGTTTGAGCATAGGCGAAAAGAAAAGCCGGAAGACCATTGGCCAATATTCCGGACAGCGTGAGCAGTAAAAAAGTCTTGAACGGGATTTTGAAAAGATAATACAGCGCAGGAACCAGCATGATTGCAAATGCAGCTGTCATGCGGTATGCAGCAACAATATCGCTCGGGAAATACACCAGCGCTTTTTTCATCAAAATGAATGATGAGCCCCAGGTGAGGACAAGGATCAACATAAAGATCAGAGAGACACCTTTTTTCCCGCGCATTGAATCCTCCGCTTACATCCAGCGTTTTCGTTTGAAATATAAAATCAGAAAAATAACAATCAGCAGCATGATGCCGATAATCATCGAAAAAGCGTAAGGATGTTCGCCAAATGGCAGCGCCACATTCATCCCATACAATCCAGTGATAAAAGTCAGTGGAAGTAAAGTCGTACTGATGAAAGTGAGCATTTTCATGATTTCGTTGGTACGATTGGCCTGCATAGAATCGAACGTTTTCGACAATCCTTCCAGCAATTCGCCATCATCCTCAATCATATCCCAGTTTTTCTGATAATAGTCGAGAATGTTGCCCCAGTATTCTTCCATATCTTCAACGAATCCTTTCACCTCGCCGCTTTCGAATTTGTGAAACAGACGAAGCTGAGGTTTAAATGTCGTGTTCAGCAGAATTACATTCTTTCGGGTGATTGATATTTTCTCAATAATTTTATCCGCATTGCGGCTAAACATTTCTTTATTGATCAGGTCAATTTCCGTGTCGGTTCGTTGCAGAATCACCTGCGTTTCTTTCATAAGTAATTCAAGAATTCTGTACAACAACATATCCGACGACTGCAGATACTCATCAATGTGACCATCTCCGATTTGGCGCCGGAAATCCTCGAACAGGTCGCGGATCACCCAATGAGCACTGCCAATAGTGATGATGAAATCTTTGCCCCAGAAAATTTTAATTTCCTTGACTTTAATGAAACGGTTGACCTTGTCGAAGTAAGGGAAATGCAGAATCAGGAAATAATAATCATCGTAGATGTCTATTTTCGATCGCTGAGCCCGCGTCTTGCAGTCCTCAATATCCAGTGGGTGAAAATGATACTCGTCAATCAGGAGATTATAATCTTCATCGGATGGATAAAGAATATGTAACCATTTTACTTTGTCAAGCCTGATCTGTTCAATCATAGGCTGCCCTCCTTTCCTGGTTTTGTTAATGGATCGCTACATCCCGTTTACGTTTCTGCAAAAGTAAAATAATTATGCGAACATTGGTGCTTGCCAATCCGAATTTTTAAAAACAGTTGATTCTTTCGCTCATAAAAGCCTCAATTCGCAATTAGCCTTTGTTGAAAATTTTATGTAGGTTTGTATATTCTTCAATCCTTGAATATGAAAATTCAAATTATCGTTCTGCTTTCTTTTCTATCGCTTATGCTGACATTCTGCAAGCATAAGGATGAACAGGCTCAGCTCAAAAGCGACAGTGTTGTTGCAGAGCAGACCAAAGACACAACTTTGGTTACAGACCCTGCCACTGTAGCCACGGTGGTTCCTGAAGAAAAAGACAACAAAAATGTAAGCTGGAAACAAGAAGAAATAGCCAGTGGTTCTGCCTATTACAAGCGGCGATATTGTGGAGGAGTCAAACCTACTCCTGAGTTCGAGAAGGAATTCAGCATGGAACATCCGCTTGCTTCGCAGAAAATTAAATTTGTGAATTCTGCAGATCCCTCCGATTTTGTAATTACCATGACCGATGCAAATGGGCATTTCTCTGCTGGCCTGCATGCCGGCAGCTATGATTACTATATTGTTTATACAGCTGGAAGCAATCTGCCTCCAAATCCGAATTGTCAGAAATATTTCGAAAAGACCTACGGGAAAATCACAGTTGGATCTGGCGCCTGGTCAGGCTTTAAGTTATTGTATGCGTTTCCGTGCGATCCGTGCAGCCCGCCAAAACCGTAAGCTGTCATTTGCTTTCCAATATTTCATCTTATTTGATACGTTATTAAGCGTATAAATTTTGCTTCGTACATATTATTCTCTGCTTTCGGTTTGTGAAAAGCAGCTATAAGTATATTTTATTAATTATCAGGTGTTTTGATTTGCATTAAGATTGTAGCTTTGCAAAAAAATAAGACATGAAAAAAATCTTCTCACTGAAAGCTATGCCTTATGTTGTCATGATTCTCATCGCAGGCTGCGGTGGCGCTGATAAAAAGAATAAAGACAATCCATTCTTTTCTGAGTTTAATACTCAGTTTGGCGTTCCTCCATTCGATAAAATTAAATTCGAACATTATCAGCCGGCTCTGGAAGAAGGAATGAAACAGCAGATGCTTGAGATTGATTCAATCGCAAACAATAAAGAAGCTGCGACCTTTGAAAACACGGTTGCAAAATTCGATGCAAGCGGTCAAATGCTGTCACGTGTAAGTTCAGTTTTTTACAACGAACTCGAAGCCAATACCAATGATTCGATGCAGAATCTGGCTCAGGAAATGGCTCCAAAAATGTCGAAACACAGCGATGACATTGTGCTGAATGAAAATTTATTCAAACGAATTCAGACTGTATATAGCAATCGCAGTGGCCTGAACCCCGAACAGAAAAAACTCACTGAAATAATATATCTCGATTTTGTAAGAAGTGGAGCTAACCTTGACAAGAAAGGCAAAGAGCGCCTTCGTGAAATCAATGAAAAAATGTCGGTTCTCGAGTTGCAGTTTGGCGATCATGTGATGGCCGACAACAATGCATTTCAGATGGTGATTGACAAGAAAGAAGATCTTGCCGGTCTTCCTCAGAGTGTTGTAGATGCCGCTGCTGAAGCTGCAAAAGAAAAGAAGATGGATGGGAAATGGCTGTTCACGGCTGACAAACCCAGTATGATTCCTTTCCTTCAGTATTCGGAGCGCCGCGAATTGCGCGAAAAAATTTACAAAGGATATTTCCTGCGCGGCGACAACAATAATGAAAACGACAATAAAAAAATAATTACCGAAATTGTTTCATTGCGTTTGGAACGTGCAAAGCTGCTGGGCTACCTCAATCATGCTTCGTTTATTCTCGATCGCAATATGGCCAAAACGTCTGAAAAAGTATATGAACTTCTGCAGACCGTATGGGATGCTGCACTGCCAGTTGGCAAATCAGAAGCCGCTGATATGCAGAAAATGATTGACAAGGAAGGTGGAAATTTCAAACTCGAAGTCTGGGATTGGTGGTATTATGCTGAAAAAATCCGCAAGGAAAAATATGACCTCGACGAAGAAATGCTTCGTCCTTATTTCAGTCTCGACAATGTTCGTGAAGGAATATTTTTACTCAGCAACAAGCTATATGGCATCACTTTCAAAAAGCTGGAAAACATGCCCATATATCATAAAGATGTCACTGTGTATGAAGTTTTAGATACAAATAGTCAGCACCTGGCAGTTTTATACATGGATTTCCATCCGCGCGCTTCGAAACGCGGAGGTGCATGGTGTACTTCGTACCGCGATCAGTATGTGAAAAACGGAAAGAATGTTACTCCGGTCGTCAGTATTGTAATGAACTTTACTGCTCCTACAGCAAACGGCCCCGCATTGCTCAATCTTGACGAAACACTGACCTTCTTCCACGAGTTTGGTCATGCCATTCATAGCTTTTTTGGAAATGTTACCTACGAAAGACTTTCGGGGTATGTCCCACGCGATTTTGTTGAACTGCCTTCACAGGTCATGGAGCATTGGGCGCTGCATCCTGAAATGCTGAAACTCTACGCCAAGCATTATAAAACAGGCGAAGTTATTCCTGACGAACTGATTGCCAAAATCAAAAACAGCGGCAATTTCAATCAGGGATTTGCAACACTCGAATTCATTGCGGCTGCTATTCTTGACATGGATTATCATACCCTCGAAAATTCAAACAATCTCGATGTGCTTGCTTTTGAGAAAGCATCGATGGAGCGCCTTGGCCTGATTAAAGAAATTCTGCCACGCTATCGTTCAACTTATTTCAATCATATTTTCAGCGGCGGATATTCTTCGGGCTATTACAGCTACGTCTGGAGCGAAGTTCTGGACAGCGACGCTTTTGAAGCATTTGAAGAATCAGGTGATATTTTCAATAAAAAACTGGCTGGTAAATTCCGCAGCGAAGTGTTGGCTCCCGGTGGCAAACGCGATCCGATGGAAATGTATGTTGCTTTCCGTGGCCGTGAGCCTATGGTTGATGCATTGTTGCGAAACCGCGGATTCAAAAAATAATACTGCACATCAAAATTATTTTCATAGGTTTTGGGTTTATTGGTGTATAAGCAGAAGAAAAAGCGTCTGAAAAGGCGCTTTTTCATTTCTTTTAATCTGATGCGGACTAAACATAATTTTCCTTTTCAGTTAAAGATCTTATCTGTCCGGCCTTTGATGCTATAATGCGTCTGATAATCCGTATTATTCGAAAAATCAAATTCGAATTTGGTGCAAAGAATTTATTATTTCATTTACCTTTGCAACAATTCTGAAAAATTCTATTAAAAAATGAAAACAACTGCATTTACAAAATTCCACGAGGAAATGGGCGCCAAAATGGTTGAATTCGCTGGTTTCTACATGCCTGTGCAATTCGAAGGCGTGAATTCTGAACACGAAACTGTACGAAAAGGCGTGGGCGTTTTTGATGTTTCACACATGGGCGAATTCTGGGTGAAAGGCCCGAAAGCGCTCGACTTTATTCAATATGTAACCACCAACGACGCATCTGTGCTTGTTGATGGCAAAGTACAGTATTCCTGTCTGCCGAATGGCAAAGGTGGTATTGTTGACGATTTGCTTGTTTACCGCATTGGCGCCGAGAATTATTTACTGGTTGTGAATGCGTCGAACATTGAGAAAGACTGGAAATGGCTTGTTCCCCATGCAGAAAAATTTGGGTTGACCATTGGGACTGACTTCAGAAATGAATCCGACGATTATGCTCAGCTTGCCGTACAAGGACCGCTTGCGCTAAAAGCCATGCAGAAGCTTACAGCAACTACCATTACCGATATGGAATATTACACCGTGAAAGTAATTGAATTTGCCGGTGTTAAAGATATCGTTTTTGCTACTACTGGTTACACCGGCAGCGGCGGGTGCGAGATTTATATGAAGAATGCTGATGCTGAAAAAATATTTAAAGCCGTTTTCGAAGCTGGCGCTGAATTCGGAATCAAACCCATTGGACTGGCTGCCCGCGACACACTGCGCCTCGAAATGGGATTTTGCCTCTATGGCAATGATATCGATGACACCACCGCTCCAATTGAAGCTGGTCTCGGCTGGATCACCAAATTCACCGATGCCAAGAATTTTATTGACAAGGAATTTAATCTGGGCCTGAAAAACGGTGGTGCAACACGCCGCCTTATCGGCTTTGAAATGGTTGACAAAGGTATTCCCCGCCATGAATATGAAATCTGCAGTGCAGATGGAGCGGTTGTAGGCGTAGTTACTTCCGGAACCATGGGACCAAGCGTGAAAATTGGTGTCGGCATGGGATATGTCCCTCTTGCAATGGCAAAAAGCGGCACTGAAATCTTCATCAAAGTCCGCGACAAACTGCTCAAAGCTGTGGTTGTTAAAACGCCTTTTTATAAAGGTTAATCAGTCAATCGGAAGCGATATTTTTAAAGTAAAATTTCATAGGGCTCCTCGAATTTCGGGGAGCTTTTTTGTTTATTGTCAATTAGTTAAGCTTTTTTATTTTATGCAAAAGTGTGATTTGGTTTTCACATTATCGCATAAAATAAATTGGGGATTGTCCTCCCAAAATCAACCAACGGCCACCTCAATTCCGCACTCTTGAAATTGTTCGTAAATTTGCGGAAATATTCATGTTTTGAAAAATGTTTTTGCCGATCGGTTTATCCCTCGCTGGACCATACTCTTGTTTGACATTTGTATAGTCTTGTTTTCGGTTTACATCAGTTTCCAGGTGCGCTTCAACTTTAAAGTACCGGCGTATGAAATCCATTTCATGGAAATCAGTTTTCTGGTGATACTTGCAACCCGATTGCTGTTGTTTATTTTATTCGGCACTTTTAAAAATATTATTCGCTATACCAGCACTACGGACGCAATTCGCATTTCGGCAAATATTATTCTTGGAAGCATTTTATTTGTTGCTGCCAACGTGGTTTCCTATTACGGGTTTGGCCAGCCGAATCTGGTTCCTTATTCCATTATAATTATTGAGCTGATGATGACCGCAGGTCTCATTCTCGGTTACAGAGTTATGCTTAAAGTTGCCTTTCTCGAAATGCGCGCTCCGTCAAAGGAAAAGACCTGGGTTGTTATTTTCGGAGCAGGTGAAAGTGGCATTATTACCAAAAGGGCAATCGATCGCGATGCTGGTTCCAAATACAAAGTGCTGGCTTTTTTTGACGATGATCAGAAAAAAATCGGAAAAAAAATAGAAGGCATTCAAATTCACAGTGCTGATAAACTCGAAGAACTGCTTTCGCTGAATCAGGTTGCCCATGTTGTTTTGTCCATTCAGAATCTCTCGCCGCAGCGAAAAACTGAAATCACTGACTTATGCCTGAAGTACAAAACCAAAGTGCTTGTTGTGCCGCCTGTGCGTCGCTGGATCAATGGAGAACTTTCTTTCAAACAAATCCGCAAGATCAATATCGAAGAGTTGCTGGAGCGCGATGTGATTCAGATATCCAATGAAAAAGTTGGGCAGGAGATTGCCGGACAGGTTGTTTTAATAACGGGTGCTGCTGGCTCAATCGGTAGCGAACTTGTGAGGCAAATATGTGAGTTTCATCCGGCTAAGCTTATATGTGTCGATCAGGCCGAAACACCGATGTTTCATTTGCAGAATGAGCTTGAACAGCGTCGCGTAAAAGATTATAAGATCATCATTGCCGATATTTGCGATGAGTTGAAAATGAAACAGATTTTCAGCGAATTCAGACCTGCGCTGGTGTTTCATGCCGCCGCTTATAAACATGTGCCCATGATGGAACTCAATCCTTCTGAAGCAGTGCGTAACAATGTTCTCGGGACCCGTCTGCTGGCCGATATGGCCATGGAATTCCATGCGAAAAAATTCGTTTTCATTTCCACCGATAAGGCCGTGAATCCAACCAATGTGATGGGTGCGTCGAAGCGAATCGCTGAGATGTATGTGCAGTCGCACGACAAAAAGGCGGAAACCAGATTTATCACCACCCGTTTTGGCAATGTACTTGGGTCGAATGGCTCTGTAATTCCTTTGTTTAGAAAACAGATTGAAAGCGGCGGACCAGTTACTGTTACCGATGCCAATGTTACCCGCTTTTTCATGACCATTCCCGAAGCAGTCAGTTTGGTTCTCGAAGCCGGCACTATGGGGCAGGGCGGCGAGATTTTTATTTTCGATATGGGTAAATCGGTCAAAATTCTGGATCTTGCTCAGAAAATGATTTTGCTCAGTGGCCTCACCCTTGGAAAGGACATCCAGATAGAATTCACTGGTTTGCGCCCTGGTGAAAAACTTTACGAAGAGCTGCTGGCCGATAAAGAAAACACGCTGCCAACCTATCACGAGCGCATTTTGATTGCCCGAGTGGAAAGCCGCGACGCAGCCGCCATTGATAGTGATATAAAATTGTTGTCAGGCTTGGTAAATGAAGATAACTACACTGAAATTGTGCGAAAAATGAAAACAGTTGTACCTGAATTTCAAAGTCGTAACTCAATTTTCGAGCAGCTCGACAAAAAATAATCGCTGATTAAAAAAACTTTTTTATACCTTTGCACTCCTTTCAGCATTAACCCGGAGAGGTGGGTGAGTGGCTGAAACCACCAGTTTGCTAAACTGACGTACTCGTAAGGGTACCGAGGGTTCGAATCCCTCCCTCTCCGCTGATTAGAAATGCAATCTAAAGAAAAGTCCTGAAAATCAATGCTTTCGGGACTTTTTTTATGCGCCGAAATGGCAAGAAAGTAACGCAAAATACGGCAGTTCACTGGTATTTCCGCTGGACTAAATGTTTGGGGGGCCAAGTCCAGCGGAAATGATTTTTATTCACTGAAATACAGCACTTTGCATTTTGTTTAAAGCCTAAAATTTCGTAGTTTTAACCTATTAAAAAAACGGAGGCTTAAATGGTAAACAGATCAAAAATTTCGCTCTCGTTCTACATTAAAAGAACGAAACTTCTTCAAAACGGGGAAGCACCAATCTACGCAAAAATTGTTGTGGATAAAGGGATAGAAGAAATTTCAATTGCAAAATCAGTGAATCCTGAATGGTGGAATACGGAAAAGAATGGTGTGATCGGTAACACAAAAGAGGCAAAGGAAATTAATGCTCACATTCATTATGTGCGGCTCCAGATCAACAATCACATCAATTTGCTGCGCGATGAGGTTCAGGAGCTCACGGCAAAGAATATCAAGAATTCTTTTCTCGGGATTAAAACTGATGAAAAGACTTTGGTTTCGGTCTATCAGGAACATAATGACAATGTGAAGAAACTCGTCGGCAAAGACTTTGCAAAAGCGACTTATGATCGGTATGTGACAAATCTTACGCTGCTGAAACAATACATGAATGAACGATACAAAGTAAAAGACGTGCCGCTTCAAAAAGTTACACCGGATTTTATTCGTGGTTTCGAAATATTCCTGAAAACCACGCGAAACTGCAGCCACAACACCTCAACCAAGTACTTGAAAAATTTCAAGAAAATCACCTCTATTTGCTTTGGCAACGGTTGGATAAAAATCAATCCGTTCGCTAATATCAAGTTCCATCTGGATAAGGTTGATAAAGGCTTTCTTACAGAAACAGAAATGGAAAAAATCCGGACAAAAAAGTTTAATTCAGACCGGTTGCAACAGGTTGCTGATGTTTTTCTTTTCGGCTGCTACACCGGTTATGCATACTCCGATTTAAAACGACTGTCTCCTGAAAATCTTGTTACGTCAGACGATGGCAAGCTCTGGATTCATGCACGGCGATATAAAACTGATATGATCTCACACGTCCCATTGTTGCCAGCCGCCAAAGAAATTCTTGCGAAATATCGCTTCGATAAGTATTGCATTGTCAAAAATGTACTATTGCCAGTCCTGTCGAACCAGAAACTGAATTCCTATCTGAAGGAAATTGCAGATGTTTGTGGAATTGAAAAAGAAATTACATCGCATATGGCGCGTCACACCTTTGCTACAACCGTTACACTTAACAACGATATCCCAATCGAAAGTGTTTCGAAAATGCTAGGACATAGTTCCATTTCGATGACTCAGAACTATGCGCGGCTTCTCGATAAAAAGGTTGGGCGCGATATGGATAAGCTAACGGATAAATATACGAATGGCAAGCCTCCCCTTTCATTTGAGATTTGCCCAAATTAAGATGTGCTTATAAGTCGCGCAGACAGACATTTTTAATACTGCCTTTCCCCATTTTCACTGAAGATATATTCAGGGCGAAAACTTATTCCATTTGTCCCATCGAAGTTTATTCAATTCAAACGATAAATAAACTTCATTATGGAACAGAAAAAAATCAATCGGATTCAGGCTGAAAAGCTTGGTAATCCTGAGAAAAACCGGCTGCATTCCAAAAGTGGAAGGGTGAGAAAATGCATCCGAAGCCCTGATCAGAATTCAGGAAAACTGTTTCTGAGAAATGCACACATCATTTCATTCCGTGGAAAGGCTGCAATTTATGAGATTGCCGGACGATTGCCTTCCGACTTCGGGTCGATGAAAATCACTTTGTTCATCATCACTCCACGAAACATAAAGAAACACAGATTCAAACCTGATCTTTTCGATCCTGAAGATGTAGAAAAATGCCTCGAATACGTTGCAGCATGCGACACAACTGTAAATATTGACGAAGTTGAAACAGATATTGCTGAGCTCACGCTGTTGCTGGAAAAATACCGCGAACAACATTTTGAAGTTGAGGACTATGAAAAGCATACAACAGCTGACAATACAGCACTTACACCATCGGCGGAAAAAGCTGCAATGAGATTTCTGAAAAGCGAATGTCTTCTGGACGAAATCAATCTTTTGCTTGAAACCACGGGTATCATTGGCGAAGCAAAACTCCGGACTGCACTTTTCATTATCGCATCTACCTACAAAATGCCTTATCCCCTGCATGGAATTGTTCAGGGTGACAGCGGAAGCGGAAAATCGCATCTGATCAACGCCATCATGCGCTGCATGCCTCCGGAAGATGTGATTAACGTTACACGAATAACCGGAAAATCTCTTTACTATTTTCAGGGAACAATGCTGCTGAACAAACTTTTTGTCATCCAGGATTTTGACGGATTGAACAGAGATTCAAGATTTGCGCTGCGCGAATTGCAGAGCGCCGGTTTCGTGAGTTCATCACTTACTCTGAAAAATAGTTTCGGAGAAACTGCCTCGCAATTTAGAAAAGTCAAAGCTCATTTTGCAAGTTTATCGGCAACGACATTGACGGAAATTTTCTATGACAATGAAAGCCGTTCAATTGTTCTTGGGATTGATGAAAGCGCTGAACAAACCGAAGAGATAATCCGTTATCAGAACCGCAGACGAAGTGGTGAAACGGATGTGAAAGAACTGGACTACGCCATTCATTTGTTGCGAAACTGCATACGTGTTTTGAAAGCTTTCGAAGTCATCAATCCATGGGCAGAGTCTGTTTCTCTTCCCTTGAATTTGCCACACAAAAGAAGACTGAACCAGCAGTTTCAGGATTTTATTGCGCAAATTACTATTCTGCATCAGTTTCAGCGCAGGAAGGACAAATATGGTCGTCTGATTTCAACTATTGATGATATACGTAATGCGATTGAATTGTTTATTCCTGCAATAGTTTTGAAAGCGGATGACCTTGATAGCAGCACCCGTCAGTTTTTTGAACGTCTGAAGAAATGGATGATCCGGCAGAAATCAGATAAAGATGCATTGTTCTCTGAAAAAGACATTCGGTTTTCACTCCATATCAGTAAAACAAAAATCAACCGATACTTCAGAATTCTGAGAAACATCGATTATATCAGAATAATAAAAGGCTCCATCAATAAGGGTTATCAATATGAAATCTGCTATTGGGACAATGTAGAGAAAACCAGATCCGAAATCCGCCGTCAACTGATGGCCAAAACATCCTCTGTTTCAGAGAAAAATACACAATAATGGGACGCTACATTTCGCATCAGCACTATCATTGACCGCTTGCGACCCAAATTTAACATTATGCACAAAAAAAACACATTCTTATGAACTCAAAAATCAGAAATGTATCAAACATGAGCATCTTAGAAAACTATGTCTCATTTATCAAAGCCAGAAATTACAGAAACAATCTGAATTACATCACACCCATCAAAGAGTTTCTCTGCTGGCTGGAAGGGTGCGGGTTGAGACATGTAAAAGAAATCACCGCGACTGACATCAACCTTTATTCAGAATGGCTCCACACAAGGCCTTGCTGGCGGGGAGAAGGCACGCTCAGCGACAACAGTGTCAAAAACCATCTTCTTGCACTGCATTTGTTTTTTGAAATGCTGCTTGACACGAAGGTTGTAAGTGCCGCATATGTTTTACCTGCTTTCAGCAAAAGGAAATCAATACCAAGAGAAATCCTGAGCATTTCCGAGGTTCTTGAACTGAAACGCTGCTGCGAAAACAAGTTGGAAACCAGCATTATCAACATTGCCTATGGCTGTGGTCTGCGACGTACTGAAATGGTCATGCTTAATGTTCATGATGTTTTGTTGTCAAAAGGATACCTGGTTGTCAGGTCCGGCAAAAATGGGAAACGACGTGAAATTCCGCTCACAGAAACGATTTCCGCAGAAATTAAAAACTACATTTTCAGCTTTCGTCAACAAAGGGTCGTGTTTTCTGTACCGCTCGAAAACGCTTTCTTTTTAAACTCAAATGGACAACGGATTTCCGGTGGGTCCCTTAATAAAATGCTGAAAACAATCTGCAGCAGAAGTGGTAACAGAAACATCACTGCGAAAAACATCACTTTGCATTGTTTGCGTCACAGCATTGCTACTCATTTGCAGGAAGCCGGAGCCGGGATGGAATTCGTCCGTGACTTTTTAGGTCATACCGAAATTGACACAACGCAATTGTACATGATCCGCAGAAGAAAACAATTTAAAATTGCATAACCATGAAAAAACAAACTCTTGAACAATATGTCCGCGCAGCTCATACAAAGCAGACTGCTGATAATTACCTGTACGTAATCAGCAATTTTTTGTCCATCCATCCTGATGCGCTAAAATTTCAGTACATGGATCTGGTGCAGTATTTCGATCAACTCACAATCAGATATCCAAAAGTGGCCACCCGGACAAGGATGCTTGCTGCAATAAAAAAGTACTACGATTTTTTATTGCACACAGGGCGCCGGATCGATCACCCATGCCGGAAACTAATCATCAAGCGAAAGAAGACCGCTATTCAGACGCAGGACCTGTTTTCAATGAATGAACTGCAACTTCTATACACCAGGCCCAATCGCTACAAAAACCTTGATGTGCGGGACAGGGTACTGTTTTCATTTCTCCTGCAACAGGCGCTCAGCAGTCATGAGCTTGCAGAACTAAACATTACCAATATCGATCTGGACAAGGGAGAAGTTCATATCAAAGCATCTGCAAAAATATCTGGGCGAATTTTACCACTCGATGTTTCACAGATTGCCTTGCTTATCAGATATCTGAATGAAACCAGACCTGCAATGATTAAAGCGAAAACCAGCAAGCTCATAATTTCTAAGGCTGGTGGCGGAATGAGTGTTGACAGCATCCATGCTGTTTTTGAGCCTCTCAGAATGTTGTTCCCAGGCAGAACTATGAACCCTGAACGAATCCGAATGTCGGTAATATCGTATTGGCTCAACGATCGGAAAATGCCTGTTGAACAAGTAATGGAACTGAGTGGCCTGAAATGGGCTTCGAGTGTAATGCAATACAAGAAAATAGATATTGCAGAACAATCGAAACTCATCAATCGGTTTCACCCTTTGCGATGATGGTGCTTCTGCGGTTAAAATGGTTCAGCAGAGCTGAACTCTTTAACAAAATTATCTCTATCTTAGCCAGGTAAAACTTCTGCATGGCTATGAATTCTGTTTGCAACTTATTGGCATCAGATACGGCGACATTTTCTACAAGCCGCTCCCAAAGCGGCCTGCAGAGGCGCGGGTGTCACAGTTTCGGATTCAACGGTCAGGAGGCTGATAATGAGATAAAGGGCACAGGAAACAGTCTCGAATTTAAATACAGAATTTACGATTCACGACTTGGTAAGTTTCTTTCTGTTGACCCACTTGCACCAGAATATCCATGGAACAGTACTTATGCGTTCGCAGAGAATGATGTGATAAGGTGTATTGATTTGGAGGGGGCTGAGAAATATGCAAAAAATGGTTCATTGTATTATGTTCATGCCGTATCTTCTTCGTCAATCGGTATAATGTTTGAAACGGAAGTCAACCAAGCTATCACAAATGCGGGGATACGTGTTAACAATGTTCCATATCCATGCTGTCCAGCTGAAGGATCTTCAGCTCAAGTTTACGAGGAGGGTAATATGTATCAGCAACCAGATAATGGGAATGGCGGATACAGTGCGCGAATGGTTAGAGGAAAAAATGGTGTAGTTATAGTTGGTGAACCGGGGGCATACAAAAGTCCTGATAAAAATCCAGGAAGGACTGTTACTCCGTCCGGAAGTCGTGCTGGAAATGCTATTGGAAAAGGCGGCCCAGGATTGCTTGATCTGGCTTTTACTGTTCTTGGTATTATAGAAGCTGAAAAGACGTTCTCAAACACAAATAATAAATTGGCGTTAAACTCTTATGCAGTTGCTTACAACAAAGCTTTTAATAAAGCATCAGATATGCAAAGTGTATTAATGAAAGACCTTCCTGAAAACATGAGAACAACTGTTGCTCTTGCTGATGTAACAAACTATGCTCTTGATGGGACACTTCCTGAATCTGATGATCAGGATTACTTGAACAATATTCAAGAATATGGAAACATAGTGATTGAATCATTAGATTGGACAGTTAGAGAAGAAAACAAAACAACAGAATAATTATGAATATTTTTGTGCTATGCTTGGTTTCTGCAATGATGTTATTTACTTCGTGTTCAGAACGTGATCCGAAACAAGTTGTTATTGATGTTTTACAGTATGCTAAAGATGGTGAGAAAGAGAAAATACTTAATATGATAGATCGAGAGCATTGGGGAGGAGATTATATGCCAGATGGGTCATGTTTGGGTGTAGAAGAGACCGTGGACAAACTTTTATTGGCAACAAAAGACCGTGATATTCTGGGAAAAGAAAATGTAAAGATTTATAATGAGTTTGATGAATACATCACTCTTACTTATGAAGATAATAGTTTTGTTAACGGAAGGAACTTTGACATATTAGTTTATTTATACAAGAGGAAAAATGGATATATAATTCATGGGATGACTGTTTCAAGAGGGAATCCGATTCATTTGCCGCAAAGAAATTAAGAGCCTTGCACCATGCACGATAAATCCTAAATGTCCAACCCAATATTGCAAAAAGCCGCTCAAATCAGCGGCTTTTTTGTACTCTTTCAAAAAAGTTCTCACAGGCATAGAATTACACACCATAAAATTTATTCCTGGGACGCCACATTCCGCACCCACACTAATCAAACCCTCTAGCGTCCCATTTGGTGTGCCACAATAAAATATTTTAACTTTCGTACTGCATCATTTTTTTGCACACCACCCAAATTCACAACCTCCGAAAATTTTGAAATTTCAATACTTTTCTTAGAGTAAAAAACCCCGCTGGTGGGCGGGGCGTTGAATATTGGGATATCTGTTATAAAATTCTGGTAGATATTGCAAGGTTTTAGAGCTCAAGTAAAAATTATTGAATTGTTTCTGGGCTTATCAGTATTGGAATAATTGCTTTTTCATATTCATTATTATTGAACTCGGTTTCTGACAGGACACTAAGTAATATTCTTTTTAGCTTTTCCATTTTCAGGAATTCATCGCAACTTATAATATTTACAAGCTTTGTCTTGTCATTTGCCATATCAACCTCTAATAACAATCTCTTTTTAGATGATGCATTAAAAAAATCAATATTTGATGGGATTTGTTCTTGTATTTTTAAATATAAGTCTCCATAAAATCTAGGTAAAACAGTTGTATCTGTGTAAATTTGACCTCGCTTAAAAAACCGAGGGCGAGTTATTTCGATTTCACAATATTCCAGTTTTCTCCATTTAAAAACAACAATATCCTTTTTTAAGAAAGCATAATCCAAAAACGAAGATTCAAAAAAATCAACACGATCATTGAGAGTTGTATCTTCCTCATTATAATTAAAAAAAACGAAAATACTATCTTCGGTTAGTGAAATATGAGATTCCTTCATGAAATTGTCCAGAATATGAATACCGTCATATCCTTCGGATTCACAAAAATTTACAAGTGAATCAAAACTCTTCGGAGGAAATAAATACTCCCTGTAATATGGGTATATTGATTCTCCGATTTTATCAGAAATAATAGTCTGGACATTTTTGAGTAATTGGTACTTACGGTATGGTTTGTAATATAAAATCAACAGCACAAGCACGAATAAAATGACGATACCTATTAATAAAAGAGTTTTTTTCATAAACTTTTCAATTTAAGTTTGGACTTTCAGTTTTTTGTTTTTCTTCTTTATAGGTTTCCGAGTTTTGATTCTGTTCTACATATTTCAAATACTCTGAATTCTGAAGTCTTTTGTACTCTTTCTTTGCTAAATCCAAGTCTTTTTGAGACTCAAAAAATACGACTGCTACAACATCATTTTTTGAATTTTTAAATTTGACTTTATATCCACCAGAACCAGACATTGCTCCATCTGATTCGTAACCATCGGCAACACGAACATTTCTGACAATCATATCCTCCTCATTTTTCTTTACATAAAATTTTACTTGACCACTTGCAAATTCTTTTCCAATTGGGATTGTGATATTCCACTCATAATCATTGCCATATGAACTGAAAAAAGGTCTTTCATCTCTTTTTACTATACCTGAAAAATCCGTCCTAACTATATTGTCTTCATTTTCTACGCCCTCATAATTGTAATCTTGATTAAACCCATCATATTTATGCTTCTCATATTTATTTCTATACATAAATTCTCCACTAGCCTTAGCAGCAGTTTGAAAAGTTGAAACCATTAACCAGTTTATTCTTCTCTGATATGGCTCACATTCTTCAAGTCCATCAAGGTCAATAAACTGTATCGGCTTATTCCCCGCAAACTGATAGGGAGAATACCAAGGGTACTGTTGCCCTTGCACAATCAACGGGTCAGCACACAAAAACCTTCCCAGTCTCGGATCATAAATCCGCATCCCATAATCCTGCTGATTTCCAGTCCCTTTCACCTCATTGTCATTCTCTTTACCATTGAATCCGAAACGGTAGTTCTCTGTGTTTTCATACCGGTCATTCATCAACATGCCAAAGGGATAATAATCCTGGGCTGAAATAACACGGGCTTCAAATGGCGATGAATTATCAATGTAGAGTTTCTCATCGGTAACCACTGCAAGTATGTTCCCCAAATGATCTGCAAATTCATATTGCTTGTTTCCAAGGGTGCGCGATCCTGCAGTATAACAATCCGCAAAACAAGGCAACAGTGGATTCAATGAATTATCCCAGCCGGTAATGACAAACCTGTTATTGGTCAGATTAAAGTATGTTGAGTAAAACTTTTTGGATTCGGCTGCAAAAACCGCACTGGTTCTGTTGTTTATTGCTCCCAGCCTGTTGCTCCCATAGATATACGCTTCTTCGGTATTGTAAATAACATTCCATACGCCGGTCGAAACCTGTGCATATTCCATGCTGTGACTTGCCAGCATTTTACCTTGTGCATCGAGAGTATACCATGTATATTTCCACTGATCTTCTGTGCTTGGAACACCAGCCGGACGGGGTTTCTCAATTTTGCCTATGCGGTTGCCCATCGGATCGTATAAAAATTCAAGATCGGATTGAATGTTGTTAGGGCTTCGCGTAATGCTGCTGATTTTCCCCATCACATTCCACTTGATTTCTCCGATCTCTTCAGTCTTGTCTTCAATTAGGTTGCCTATTTCATCATAGATGTAATTCCATGTTGCATCATCAGTCTGACTGAAATCCAATAGGAGCGTGTTCTCGATATCACCGGCAACCGTTGTCGGATTTCCGTTGTTTGCATTGTCGTTGTAGCTCAAAAGCATATTGGTCTGAGGCATTATTGATGATGTCGAAAGATTATTGCCCAAATAGTGATACGCCAATACATCCATTGCAGTGCTGGAATTATCTTTGCGGTTCAAATATAATAAATTTCCATTGAAATCATAGGTGTAATCAGAAAAATATCTTTCAGTTGCATAAATAGTGGCAGTCCAGTCATTTGACGGAGGGGTTGAGCTGTTTTGCCATATTTTGTCCGATTTAATGCGGTTCAGTTGGTCATACCTGTACAAGTGAGCTTCATTGACCATAATTCCACCGTTAGTAGTGATATGCGGAACAGCATGAACTGACCATGCAATATTTCCGTTGTACAGATCCTTTCGCAACGTTTTAAATCCATTTCCCAACACCGGTTCAAATGTTACGGTTCCGCTCACAAGTTCTTTACAGCCGCTTCCGGGAGTGTAGTAACCCAGCGTGAATCCAGCTGCATCTTTTGCAAATGCTGCATTAGAATTGGTTTCACTAATTGCAGCATCTTTTCCCGGATCATAGGATGGCGAAAGCATTCCACTGTTGACAGAACGGATCCAGCCATTAACGGTATAGATGTAATCAAATCCCTGAACACATTTATCGCCAATCTCAGTGCGGGCCAGGGCTCCGGTAGCGTAATAGAAATATTTGGCATCGGTCTCCCAGACACCTTTTAACGTTTTGGTATAAACCCTGTGCAGTCGGTTGTCAGCATCATAACTGTATTTATGAATAAGTTCGCAGTTTTTGCCACGCATTGAGGTCATGGAAAGTACATTGCCATTTATCAGATTGTAGGTATAATCCATTTTGTTTAAATTCTTTCCAATATCAGCCAGCGCCTTATTATCCCTGATAACTGTCTTAGCATTGCCATGTGCATCATAACTGTAATGGATGGCGTTTTCGTAGTCCCCGTCATTATTGTCATCGCGGAAAACCGAGGCCACACGGTTGCGTAAGTTCTGCTGCCCGACCCAAACACCGAAATAATCGTTTATTATACTTGAATAAGGTTCATCATATTGGGTAAACACTATTTGGTCGCGGGTTGTATTGTTGTTCAACCATGTGCCATAATTGCCGTAGATCATATATTCATCTGCAGCATGGTCGTAGGGTTCGCTGCTTCCATACACTTGCCCAGTTTGAACGATTCGGCCAAGCTTGTCGTATCTTGTAAACGAATATTGCTTGGTGGGCTGATTGAATTGTTTTGCGTTTTGCGATGCCACCAAACGACCATTATCGTCGTAATAGAAATTGGTTTCAGAACGAGCAATGACATGCTCTGAACTCACCACTTTCATTCCATCGGGTGTTTCTTGTTGTATCACACCTTGAAAACTATTGTAGGCGTAGGTGGTGTTGAGGGTGTGGACGGGATATTCTGCAATATTAGTAGGGTCGTTCGGGTGTTCGCGATGAGCCACAACATCCTCGCGTTCAGTGGCATCGAGCAAATCGACTCCTTCAGGAGGAACAGTTTGAACTAAGTTGCCAGCCTGGTCGTAGTAGTAAAGGGTGTAAGCGTATTCGCCTTGGGTGTACTCCATGGTAAATGTCTCGCGACCTTCGATGGAAGGCAAAATGCGAGTATTGTATTCATTAAGGATGTATTCCTGATAATCTGCCAGATTATGAGCAAATTGTGCAACCATGAGCGATTCAGCAGCTTCAGCATTGTCATCAATACATTGCTGTAAATACTCTCCCCATGTCATATCGCTGCCATCATCGCAAATTAGCAGTTCGGGAATTCCATGCAATCCGGACGGAGTAAGCAGGGAGTCCTCTAACTGATCGCAATCGTCCTGATTGTAGATGAGCGTGTTACAACTACTTAGCCACGAGGTTATATCGCTGGCTGTGTAAGTTATTGTACCTCCAGTAAGGTCGGTTACTTGTGCTGCTATTTCAGTATTGGAGGGAGTATGGTTTAGTTCGGTTGTCAGTCCGTCAATCAGGGCACTAAGCATATCGCAACTGCAGCGCCACTTGCAGTCATACACCGGATGCTGAGGGGCTGTGCAGGGGTCTGAGTAAAAATGAGTGACTACCTCCTGAAAGCTACGCAGCTCTGTAGCGCCATCAAAATAACCATCAACACCAGTAGGCACCTCATCACCACCAAAATAGGCATTGTCGTCGCTACAAGATTTTTCGCAAATATAAAGCAATGCAGGTCGTACATGAACATTGAATGAATAGCCTGGTTTGGTGCTACAATTCTCAAGCTTGCTTGCCCATATATCAACATGATTGAGGCAATTGCTCTCGCAGGTCTCTTCTTCAGTATTGGCTGCAAAGGCTGTTAGATTGAACGATGAAGGGTCGCCACTGCAATCGCAACCCATGGCTTCGAATAATGGATTTTTGGGGAAATGCAGTGCGAAACCAGCCGGCACATGCACATCGTCGCCAGTGCTTAACCCATTTTGATCGGCATTGTAATGCTCATGAGGATTTATTAAACAAGAATCAATATGGGGCCAAGTATTTGTTCCCCAACATGTATCATTCAGGTCACAGTCAAGATTGTTATAAATCACATACTCTTTGTAGAACTGGTAAACACCTGAGAAAAACTGAATTTTCGAAATGTGATTTGGATTATTAGAATTCAGAAGCCCCGTGCTCGAATTGTGTAAACTCACAAAAAAGTCATAGACGGGAGAATCCAAATCTTGAGGACATTGCGACATTTGCCCAATACCAGCGGGATCGTCCATCACGTACCAAATGCTGTAATATTCATTGGTGCTAGCTTCTACGAAATGCGTCATGTAACTCTGAATGATATCCTCAAATTCTTGGTTCGGACTTGAACAGTATGACAAACTACAGGTAGCATTTACTATAGCTAAATCAGTCAACATTTCAGGGCTTCCCGTCATTCCAGATACATACATGTAGCTTTGATGATCGATGGTGTAATCGGTTGGGTTTTGGCCTGTTCCAACATCGTCACTGACTGGGAAAAAGTACCCAGCAGCATAAGCTGTTTGATCGTCGGTCTGTGTGCTCATATCTCCGCCAAAATTCCAATATTCATACATATCACTTTGAGCTATTTCTTTTTTCGTCAGATAGCACACATCGCCGCAAAGTGATACACAATGCCTGTAAAAGGCACTGTACTCCGGATGAAACCAAATTGTTCCTTCTGCATATTTATCTTCCCAGTTTTCACGCAAATACTCGGGCCACAAAGATTCCTGTATATGGGTTACAGGCAATCCCAGCGCATAAAGTGAACACACCATGGGGTTTATTAATGGCGCTATAAACTCGTTATGGTCATATAAGGTATCTTTAATCAAATTGCCATTTACATCTTCGATATACTCATCAATGGTATTGTCAAAATACTGTCCAACAGGGCTCATATCGATTTTCATGGCTTCGTATTGCAGTTCGCATTGGCTGGTTCCAATAGCAGGAGAGGTCTCTCCAGCACATTCTAATTGACAAGTATCAATCAAAGCCTGACCTTCTGCAGGTGTAATCACTTCGCCATTGTCATTTACATATTCATATGTTAGAGGCGCAATCTCTTTTCGATATTTGAGCGTACATTGATCGGCACAACAACTGGGGCATGGATCGGGTGCCACAAAAACCTCTTCAACACAACCATTGATATTGTTCTCATTTGCAACATAATCTTCAATGTCTTCCGAATTTGGCACAGCAACCTTATATACATAATAAGTGCCTATCTCGATAAAATCAACTACAAACGAAACGGTGGCTTCATCGGCTATAGATACAACAATTTCATTATTATTACTTTTTTGTTGACCGTTGATTTCAATCTGGCTCAAAACAAGTTGCTCGCCAAACTGGTCGGTTACATAAAAGCGAATATCAAAATAGGTTTTTCTAGAAAAATAGGAATAACCTGCATTGCAAAAAAAACTCAAACCCTCTGGGGTTAGGGAATATTCAAATGCATAATTGCCTGGGGTGCTCACGGGCACTGCAAATGTGAGTGCTGAATTTTCATCTCCGATGATGTTTTTAACCATCAGATTGTCTTCAAGAACTTCCGGGTATGGAGCATTGTCGATGGCTATGTAGGGTGATCCGTATTGCAATGCTGCAATGCCTGTGGCCACTACACGCCCTTGAAGATCCTTATAGCTCACACTGATTTGACCATTGGCATCACGAACCATGTCTTTTGAATAATAAAGTGCATCGCCAACATTATTTCCAAAAAGTCTATCAAGTTCAACCTGTGGGGCAGTGCCGTAATAGTATCGTGTCTCACGATTGTCGCCAGCTTTAAACTCTGCTCCCGCCATGGTGCTCATTCGCACACGACCGCTTGGGTCGGAGGTATATATGGTTCTACTATATGGATATCCGTTGGCATCTGGCAAATAGGCATTCAAACTGGCTAACCCAGAAGTAACATCGGAGTAAAATCCACCCAGTATGGTGCTGGAACTAACCATGCTTGGGTTTAAATAATGATTGTCATCGTCATACAAGGCGGGACCATAGTCGGGGTTGAATAAGGGAATTTGATCATAATCTTCGGTCTGAACTACTGCGGGCAAAGTCTGAATAACTGGCCGGTTGTGGTAATCATAATAGGTCTCGCTCACCAGTTTTACATTGTCGGTATTTGCCGAGGATAGCGTCTGGCGCTGCTTAAATGCTCCATCATAATAGGCTATGCCATCCATTCGGAGGCCTTCTTCGGCATATGCAGCAGTGTAAATCCAGTTTTTACCCGATTCTATTCCCTGAATCCCTAGCATGCAACTTAGTGGAACCTGCGACAACAAGGTGCCAGCTGAAGGTGCGTAGCTCCAGTTACCCTCAAGCGTATTTGAGGGATCACTGCCATAGCCACGTGCCCGAACCCGATATACAATACCACCTCTAGAATATACATTAGGAAGTATATATGAGTTGAATGATGTGTTTATGCGGTAGGCTTCGCTGAAATCGACCTCAGGACTAGGCGCTGAGGTATTGGGATTGTTTTCGAAAAACAACCACTCGACATCATAACTCACTGCTCCTGGCACAAAATCCCAAGCCAGTAGTACGCCATTCGCTTGTTCGGTTGACAATGGTGGGTCGAGTGCTGTAGCTGAAAGTTCATAGCTCCGCTCTTTCTCAATGCATACATCAAAATGCACATCCAGTGGAATTGTTGCCGTTGTGCCGGTTTCTATTGTAACAATTGCTTTATAATACTCCGATGTCAATCCTTCTTCATACACCACCCAATCCTTGTCCTTGTCTGAGCCAATACTCAGCGATCCGGTATGCGAAGTGATAAAGACATTGCTTTTGCTATAAAACTTCACTGTGTAATTGACCGTGCATGTCGGAAAACTTGTCATTAATGTCTGGTCATAGCTTAACTTCACAATAACACTGGAGTTGGTTGTTATGTTTTCTGGTTCCCATGATGGGTTGCCAAAATATTGGTCAGTCACCGTTAGACTTGTGTTTACTTGTAGTCCACTGCCGCTCAGCCCGTTTGAAAATACCTCACGCGAAGCAAAGACCTTGCTCCCAAGTCCCGATAATAAAACTGTCAAACAAATAAAAACAATACTCTTTTTCATACTCAAAGTCTTTATTGATACATCACTATGCGGTAATCTTTTCTTTGTCCGACCCCGCTGAAAACGCCTTTCTTTTCTGATATTATTCGGCTTTCGGAAAAAACAGCATCATCGGGATCAGATGTAATATCGAACCGTACAACCTTGTACGAAATTCTTTCAAGCAAAATGCCTTCAGCAGGACTGTAGAAAAAGTCAACGCTTTTGAGAAAGCCCGTTGCGGCATCGGTTTCGATAATCATGCGTTCCACGCCAGGAAACAAACCTCCGGGTCGATATTCGAGTCGAACCAATTTGTCAGTATGCAATAAGATTCGGCATTTCGAAGAGTCGATGGCAGGGATAATGGAGGGTTGTTTAAAATCATTTTTATTTTTCGATAATCGTGTAACGCTGATGTGCTTCATGCGATCACTGACCTGAATGCTGTACATGCTATTGACACATATAATTTCATCCTGATACTGATACCAAAGCTTGTTATTCTTCTTTGTCATGTGTAACGTGTCGGTTCTTTCAGTAGCTGTGTTGCTCTGCTTTGAGAAATAGGAGACAGTCATTTGCAGGCTATACACAGGCTGATCAACAAATGCTTGATTGGCCTGTGTAATGTAGTCGGATGCATCTTGTGCTTCTGTCTTTTGCGATGAAATGCATAGAAAAAAACAATAAAGGGTTCCTGAGTATAATACCCAAGATAACATCTTTCGTATATGGCAGAACTGGCTATTCACTTTAGTTTCCGGTTGTTTTAAATATGTTTTGCCACGATGATTTCACCGTTTGTTTGCCTTTTTCAGTTTCTTTTTTCACTTGCACCAAATTGCCCTGCAAGTCATAAGTGAAATACGAAGCATAGTTGTTCTCGTCAAGAATGGCACTGATGCGCATGGTTTTGGCGTCATAAACGGCGGTTACCATCTGACTGTTGAAGGGGTGAATGCGGATATCGTCAATGAAAGCTCTGGCATACCCAGATGAAATACTGATGCTCAATTGTCCAGCAACTGTTGATGGCATAGTAAAAACGCCACTCACCAGCTTCCAGCCATCAACTTTTGTCCCAGTATTATTTACTACAAACGACCCTAGTGAATTGCCATTGCAAACAACATTTATTGTGACGGCATTGGTTTCATCGCCTTGCATGTTTACCCACGCCGAGACCACATACTTTTTCGATTCGCTTTCCGAAGATACTTGAGGTGCAAACCATCCTTCTACAGGATTTACTAGGTCGTAAGTATAAACCATCGCATTTGAGGAACCAGCACCCAGCCAAACAGAGTATTTCCCTGTATGCGAAACATCGCTACTCAATGCTGGAGAAGACTGCCCATAAACTAAAAACTTCAAATGTCCTCTGCCATCAGAGTCATAAGTAGAACCGTGGTCTTCAAACCCATCATAAGCCATTTCATAATATGTGCAATTGCTTGCAGCAGCGGTAAGAGTACTTCGGTCAACTCCAAGATGCCCATAGAGAATAGAACTGTAATTACCCAAACGATCTTTGGTTTCCAATGGTATGCCATCAACACTCCATTGAGTTACTTCACTGGTTTTCCACCATTCGGAATTGGTTACTCCAGTCCAGTCAAATGGAGTGTAGTGTTTGTATGGTCCATCTACCTCAATATCTATTGCGGTAGATTGTAGCCTGTTTGCATAATACAAGTAGCTGTTGTCGCGACCCCAGCGGCCTTTTGCTCCATAGCGAAAGGGATTTGAAGCAATTGTTGCTTCAGTAACTCCCAAAGTACCTGCATCAGCATAAATCCGCTCTGCATCGTCAGAATATTCATAGGCTTCTGAATGCAATATTCTTTCATCAATACAATTCTTAACAGAGTTTGATTGTTCACTGTTGAAAACACCTGCAATCAATTTCTCAGCTCCGCTTTCTATTACATGTAAAGTGCAGGGTTGATTCTGTAACTGAACATCAGGCGCAACCTGCGCTTCAATAAATAATATGTTCGAATGGGCGGGGTTGACAATTACTCCTGTAGTATTAAAAGATACACTTATTGATGCACCTGGGATTGATGGAATGAAATTCTCAATACCACTGCCTTCATTGTCACTGCTAATAAGTAATGTAAGAGTGTTTCCAACCAGATTTTGTTTATATTGCAGAAATTCATCGCAACCCGAGATGCAATCCTCTTTCCTGTTAACGAAACTTTCCTGACAATCAAGAGTAGCTGTATAATATTCAAACTGATTGTTGGTTGATTGACTTACATAATGTGTGCTGTAATCAAAAATACTGTTCCACAGTTCCACATAAACATCAGCTAGTGCTTTATCAGCTGCTCCAAACCAGTTCAATGCATCGGTTTTTCCACACTGCTCTAGCAGCAGGTTTCTGTGTCCCGATTGAATAATTGTCAGATTTGTCAAAGACCCACTGGCAAGATCATCATTTTCATTCCTAATTGTAATCTCGTTTGCAGTTTTGTTAACGTCACTAACCCAGTATTTATTTCCACCGGATAGCATCACATCGCCTGGCTCAAACCAGTTTATGTAACTACTTCCAACTCCAACAACCCCGCTTGAGGCCGTGGCACTTGCCAGGGTGAATCGATAATTCGAAGAGGCCAGGCCCATGCCTGAATAGTACCAGTGTGCCGGATATGAATAGGTGTAAACTGGTCGGTCAAATTCATTATTGGTGCTACTCCATAGAGGTTGACCTGTAGCAGCATCATAGGCTAACAGGTTTGTCTCGCTTTTGCGACCTTCGGCAGTTGAAACTATTTTTTCAAGAATTCCGGTTTGATGAACGACTTTTATAGTCGAAGTCGTTTTTGTTTCGGCTTCAATATAATTTTTAATTGGAGCAGCAAAAGGAATAGGGATTATTGGGACAGGGAAAATTAAAGGCCTTAACAATGTGACATTCATTTGCATACCATTAGTCTCACTAACCATCCTGTTTTCTCTAGTGTCCATGAAAAAATCGCGAGCAACTCCAACCTCCGTATTCTCAATATTGTCCGCGGAATACAGAACATCAACATTATTGTCTAATTTGTTAAAGGCATTACAGGAATAAGGATTTTGGGTATGATAGTAGTACTTTGTTTCAGAAACTGGAATAATAGCGTGGTTATTGCATTCGTCAGCTTCTTTATAAGTGCTGTGTGATTTTTGTTTTCCATGCATATCATTTGTTGTAACACTAAACCCTTGTGAAAATGCATATTTATTGTAGATTTTTGATCCACATAAAGGGATTGGGATACTCTGCTCAAAAGGAGGTGCCACAGTGATTGGACTCCATTTTTCGATTACAGGAAAATCCTTAGCTGTGTAAAATTCATAAACTTCATAACCAGCTCCACTCTTATTAAATGATTGCTCACTTGATAGTGCCGAGCCATTATTTACAACAACCCTACTATAGCCTACTTGTGGTGATGGGAAAAAGTCTTCACAAACTGGGCCTTTTATATTGAAATAATCATATTCCCTGATATTATCGCCACTGTATGTGTATAGGAGTTGTCTCATGGCGCATTCATCTTCTCCTGTTTTTGGCTCATAAGATGCAACGCCTGAACTCCGTCCATCAGGAAGCGTGTATGAAAATGTTTGAGTATAGTCACTCGACTTTTCCTTTTCAGTGGGGCTGAAATCGCCCCAATTATCCTTCAGGGAAATGGATTTCACCCTATGTCCACCGCCATACATGCGCCCATCCAAATCTGGTATGCGTATGAATGAAGGATGGTTTGAGTCTAGTTTGAGATTATTACCAAAGCCACTGATATACATAAAATTGTATACGCCAAGAATCATTGTTGCCAATTCTTGAAATAAACCTACAATAGATTGAATGAAATCAAGGCCAAAATTCTGGTTTTCCTGATCTGGGTAAAATAAGTCGGGTCTATCGTTATACAAGTACTGCCATGCGGCTTTTGTTATAGGATGAACCTCTCTTGAAAGATCATTTTTCTTTACAGGAACTGGCTTTACATCAACATATCCATATAAATTGCCTGAAACAGTTTTGCAACCAACAATATTATTTCCAATGCTATCTTTATCAATTTCAGCAAATCCATTGACATAATCGCAGTTGTTTTCACTATTTCTTAAAGACATATATGTTCTGAAATATAAGAACTTTTGGTTAATGAACGCATTTTTTACAACCCCATCATAGTACAATTCAGATCCTTCTTGTGTGTTTTCTAATTCAAAATAAAGTCTATTTTTACTTTTACTGATTTTATTATTAGAATCGACTCCGCTTTCTTGATTCCCTGTGAATTTAATTTTGGCCATATGCATCGCCGGAATATTCTGAACGTAAGCATAATCATCCATTTCATATTCAACTTCAATTGTTCCACCAGAAGGAAGTGTGATTTTTTTCAAGCTCCATGCACCGGCATATCCATTTAGTGTTTCAACCTCATCTTCGCCAGAATACTGACTTACATAGGGATTGTCAAAATTAGTTTCGCCAGAATTTTGATGCTTGAAGTATCCCCATTTATCAGAACAGCGACTAGCATAATCCGGATTGTTGATCAAACCAGTCCCATAATCGAAAACATATGCACTGCTTTCCCCGCTTGTGTTACCTTTATATTCAAACCAAACTTTTGCCAGTGTTAATTTTCCACTGCCTGGATCTGAGCCTGGAGCGCCTTGGCACAGTTCGTCTCCATCTACCATGTATTCAAAATGAATAGATTTCACAGGAATACTTGTGTTTGGATTGAATTGAGGATCTGTTTTACAATACAAATCAATCTGATCGAGCTTATATGATAACATTGAGTTACTCCCAGCCAAGCTTTCGTTGTCTTCTGAAGCACCGCGCCCGTCGTTACGGTAAGAAATCCTAAAAATGGCGATATGAGTTTTGGTTTCGATAGTTTTTAAATAATACTGTTCTCTTGTATAATAAGAATATGCGGCTTTGTCATCTTTATCGTTCGAATAATTTCCAGGCATGTAGTTTGCTTTAAGAAAAGGGTACCTCATGCCATAATCATCCGATTTTTTTTCATATTCAAATTTCGTATAATTCCCCAAATCATCTTCTGATGGCCCATTATAAGTTAAGTCAACATAGTCAGCTGAATATACCGCTGTGAGATTGTACTGACTTGCATATTTAGGTATTTTTGTATTCGAATATAAATGATCATTCCCATTTAAGTTTTCAATTGTTGGATCAACTAAAGGGTCATAATCAATTAAAGCATCGAAATATTTTTCGTTTCCAACCAGAGTGGTGCTTTCATCAATTGCAAAAATTACATCACTTTGCTGTGAATAAACGGGTAATGCAAACTCATAGCGCCCTCCATCTTGACCAGTAATAACATAAGCTCCAATTTCATTATTATTATTAAGATACTCATATGTCTCTTGATTGGATCCAACCCAAAAACTCACTTTGTTTTCGAAAATACTCCTTGCTTCAGAATTAGTGTAATACTCAATATTACTTGAACGTAAATCTCTATTTTCTCTGTAATATTTTGAGCTATTAAACACACTTGTTGGACCTGATAAATTATAAATTACATTCACATCATTTTCACTACTGCCAAAATCAATAACGTTGCTAATCGTGGGGCATATTGTTTCATCCAAACGAAACCGCTCATCCGAATTTATTTGCTCACATGTCTCATCTCCAACTGCTTTAAAGTAAAAAGATTCATAGCCAAGAGGAGGTGTTGCACTCATATATGTAGAGATAAGGGTATTCCCACTACTCCATCTGCCAGAATGAGATTCTGTAACTCGACTTGAAGTATTAAACCCCAAATGGGTGGAAATCCCTTCACCGTACTCGCCTCCAATACCATTACTTGATCCAACTGAAGTTGAGTATGCTGGACTCATTATTGGAACATCAGATCGAAAAGGTCTAAAGGTCATTCCAATACCCTGGGCATTAACTGTCATTATATCATATGTACTTATTGGTGTGGAGAGCATCTTGATCTCTTTGGACATAGGGTACTGATAACTTGTTGAATAATCGCGTATCCCTCGTGGATTAGTATAGGCACCTTGATTGTGTAAATAGCCGAAAATTGGTATAGATAAATTGTTTGTTGTTGGTTTTGAGGAAGAATACCTGCCATCAATTGCAACTGAGGTTAATACTCCAGGGAGAATTTCAGTACCTGATTTAATTCTAAAATCATAGGCTGTTGATGTATATGGGATAGTCACTTCAGGAGTATATGATGATCGAATGGTTGACAAAGTTGTTCTTAAACTGCTAACACTTGTTGTCAGAGCCGCCTCCCTACTATTGTAGCAAATGCCAATACCAGCACTAACACCATATAAATCACCTAGAGAAAAACTCTTATTTCGATCATATGAAGCGCCGGCACTTAAATTCATGCCTGTGTTTGGGTCATAAGCTACTCCAGCATTAATACCAACACTATTTGCAAAACGAACGGCTATCCCTGCAGAGGTTCCAATTCCTAATCCTTTGTAATTGTCATAGATCAGTTGCAATCCAACACTTCCTTGAAAAGTGCCAGCATTTTCTATAGGAACCCCAAGAATTTCTTTTAAATCAATCCCCAATTCTCCGCCTAATTCAACATTTACATTGGGCTTCACATTAATGTCCTTCGATAGCATTTGCGTTCCATCAAAATCATCCGGCACACCGCGCATCTGACGGGTGATGGCTCCAACATTGAGGTTCCATCCCAGTCCGACCCAACTGGCTTCCTGATCGGGGGTAATGCCTGCATTATAAATCAGATTGATCGGGTATCCTCCATCGGGGCCGGGCACTGTAAACAACGGAATATTGTAGCTAAAATCGCCGGTGAACGGATCGACCATCTGGGTTGCATTGACCTGTTCGAAACTCGAAAATTCAGGAGCGATGGGGCCGTCAGCTTTGGCAATCATCGGAAAAAACAAGCTGTTCAGCATACTTACACCGGCAAAAGCCATGATGAATTTAAATGTCCTGCTTGCTCTGAGTCGGATGAAAATTCCTTTGTTCATGATCATAAAATCAAGGATGTTAATTAATTCCGGGTATTTCTGTAATGTCTTCTTTTTTGATTTTGAAATTCACAATGCCAACTCCCAGTCCGTCGGCATTGATTTCAATTGTCATATCGTCCTCTATTCCCTCCGTGGCATTAAAAGACAATAAAATATTTTGATAGGGAGCCAATCCCATGGTTTGTTCCCTGAGAAACATCAGGCAGGGATAGTCAGCATTTCCTTCGTGAAGCTTAATGCTGCTTTCTGCATAGTAATCAAGAAAGTAAATCAACTGCTCATCGAGTTGCTTTTTATCGGTTTGTCTGGGAACTGTCTCCAGTCTGAGGGTAAAGTTTCGTGATGTTTTATTGTCCGCAGCAAGTTTGCTGATGCTGTCGGTATTTGATTGGCCCCGTTTGACAGCCATGTATTCAGGAGGCGTGTATATAAGTGTAAAACGATACTCGCCAAATTCTTTTGTCTGAATCAGACCGTTGTCCGGATCTTCGATATAAGTGATAAATCTTTCCGGCGACAATCGCGATTGACCGCAACCAACCAGTAAAACCAGTGATAATATGAACAGTATTCTGTTATTCATTCAGCGGTTCTCCCTGAAAACGTTCATTGGCAAATTCAATTACCTCATCGGTAATATCCGCTGACTCTGTTCCGTACATTAAGCTTCCATTGCCGGCTGCGCCAAAAATAAACGAGAATCTGTTTTTGTCGCCGAATTCCTTTACATACTGATTCAGTTGCTGCAGAATTTTATTGTTGTAATCTTCAGTCTGAACCTGAATTCTGTTGGCATATGCATTTTGCAGTTTCTCCATTTTGTCTTTGGTGTCTGACATGGTTTTCAAACTCTGCGAATCAGATTTTTTCTGAGCTGCCAGAAATTCATATTCTTTATTCAGGCTGTCAAGAACTGTCTGGACCTTGTTTTTCTCAGCATCAATTGAGTTTTTATATTGAATTGTCATTGAGAAGCTGTTGTAAAGTTTTGCCACATCAACAAATCCGGCTTTGTCATTTCCTTTCATGAATAAAATGACAACAACAACCAATGCAAGCAACACAACTGAGTTGGCAAACAAAATAATCTTTTGAAGTTTCATAGGTTTAATATCTGAAGCGTAAATACCATTTTTCACCTTTTTCATTAATCACTTCTAGTAAATAATACTGTTGGGATGCAAGTCCAAGTGAAGCCAAGGTCAATACAATGCGGTTCTGTCCTGACTTGATTTCCTGAGATGGAGAATTTGTAGGGGTTTTGATTCCATCATGAGATACACTTGCAACAACGCCCATTTGTGAATTGTAAATTTTATATTCCAAATTCTTTTCGGGCTGCACATTGTATTCTTCCTGATAATAGAATCTCAGTCGTCTTCCTGGTGTATTTATAAAACCCCCATCCGGTTTCTCAGATAATACAGCGAAATACGGAATAATTTTCATTATTGCCGATGCCGCAATCGCTCTATTCAGATTGAACAAGGTATAATAAGTAGGATCGAGTGGGTATTGAGAAGCTCCCCTTTTTTCATACACGCTGTCAATAATTCCCAGAGAATTTACCCGGAAGCCAATCGATGAATCATCTATCAGGGCCGTGTCTCCTTCAAATGAAATTTCATAATTTAAATATCCTTCCAATGGCACAGAGGGGTACACTAGAAAAGTATCGGGAACAACGAAGGTTGTATCGATTCCTGAGCCCGTCAAAGTTGCAATAACAGTGTCTTCATCAGTAAGGACGCTGTTTTTCAGAACCGGAAAATTCAGAAATAAAATCGGCTCGTTGGCTCCGATAGATGGCAAGCTTCTTCTCACGCGATTGTAAATATCGGTGTTTATTCCGGAAACCCCACTCCCGGCCTGTGTACACGGAGAAAACAAATCAATATCCAGGTCATCTGTAACAGGATCAGGATACAGCGGATCTGCGCTGATGGAATGTTCATCACCGTTGCCAGTGCCTGTGTAATGATCAATTCCTTTCCATGAGGTTAGTGTGGGATATTTGAGGCCATTATGGACTGCAACACCCGCATTGTTTGGGCCATAGTAACAATTATAATCACAAGAAGCGAAAATTCCTGCGGCCAAACTCAAATTATATGAGGTATTGCCAGTCGAAACAAAAATATTATTTGAGAGCGTTGTATTAGTGGGTACATCGCTGGTGGTGCCGATAAAATTGGACTGTGGATTTTTAAAATTGTTGTATGCGAAAAGGTTGTCCTGTGATGACGTCAGCGAAATGCCGTTGGTGTTATTCACCAGATAATTGTTATATACTTTGGCGTACTTGAGATATGAAGCCTTTATCCCATATCCACCACCAATTATGGTGTTTCCTGAAATGGTGTCAATATAGGATGAACTACTGCCAGAGTAATTAAAAAACATGCCATATGTTGTGCTCCCAGAGCTGCCGAGAATTATTCTGTTGTTTTTTATCCTAAGGCTGTTTATCATTGATGAACTAACACCTGTTGCAAGTATTCCAATGGAATCAATGTTAAATATATTGTTTCGAATTGTAACGTTCAATGGCGAATAATAATTATTTAATTCATAAAGATAAACTAATTGAAGACCCACAGAGTTATTGAATTCATTTGTAAAACTGTTGTCAGAAATCAATAATCCCGTACAACTTCCAGCAACTTTAAAATTGGTTTTTCCAGCAGCCTTGCCCAGAACGTCACAATTTGATATTTCGGAATTCAATGGGAAACCTATTGTTCCCTCCCACATCCTAACTGAATTTGACCCTGTCAGATAAATGTTATTGCCAATGCTTGTCATGGAATCATTTCTTAAAACCATGTTCTGACTGCCATAGTTATATACGTTATAATATGAATTCGTCTGAATGTTTTTAAGGCTTAAATTTTCAATAGTTACATAATCTGCATTATTCAAATATAAATTGTGGTTTGTTGAAAAGTTGAAAGTTGTCAGATTGTTTCCCGCACCATGGATGACCATCTGTCCATTTATTGAACCTCTATCAGAATAAGAAACTGTTATTGCTTCCGAGTATGTTCCAGCATCCACAAAAATCGTATCCAATGCCCCAAGGACATACTTTTTTAAAACAGAATCAACTCTGTTTAATGGCGAATATGGGCTCAACCCCGTATTGGCTGAACTTCCAGCAACCTTACAAAATACATCTTGTACCGTTGAGTTATCATTCACGTAGTATTTGGTGCCAATATAATATTTCACCTCCATTCGTGGTCTTTCCGAAGTGTTTGCGTCATCGGTAGATTTGTACTGCTGTGTTGTGTATCTAATTTCATTATTCACCTTAAAAGTGACACCATAATTGATCTTGGTGCCGTCAACCCATTTCTGAACGACATTCCTCGATTCCACAACTACGTCTATGTAATAGCAATAACCATAACCAAGGTTTGGAATTGTAAAATATGTGTTTGCATCATACCGAGGTTTTGTGTTCCATGTCACCGTCGATTCGGTCCAAGTACTATCATTAGCTAGTAATGATGCTGAGTTCCCGTTACAATAGGTATCACAACGATGCCCAGCATATGTAGCAGGATCACGTGAATACAAGAATAGTTTTGAGTATACGATTTTCGCGTTTCTAGGGATGGAACTCACGTCAAATTCCATAAGCCCACGTAAAGTATTAGCAACTCCACTATTAGTTTGTTGACATGCTATAAATACCGCGTAATTCCCATAATTTCCGGCTGCGTTGAGGGAGCTGACAATTGCATCTTTATCAGGGTTAATTGTCAAGCTACTTAGTAATGAAAAACTTGTTCTAACACTGTGGAACTGACCACCCAGTGTCGAAATTGAAGCATCAATAAAGAAGCTTTTGTCATTACTAGTCATTGATGCGCTGTCAAGTTTCACTCCGTTTTTCAAAAAAAAGATTGTAGAGTCGACTTTCTCAATTCTGAATACATCGTTTAGATTATATGTTCCCTTATTTGAAGTTGTATTCAATTTCTTTGTTTCTAAAACACGTGTTGAGTCGGAAAATGAAAAAACAAACCCATATTTAATAGAGTCTTTTAAAACACCGGTACTTGGCTCATATGAAATTCCTATAGCCTTGGTTTTAGTAACTTCCTGTAGTTTAAACTCCACCCATCCATCTTGCCCGAAAGCAAGCATATTCTGTGACTCGGCACCGGCATCCCAACCATTGGTACCGGAAGTTTTTGTCAATATGTTGTTTGAAACTGTTGTATTCACATTATTTGTCCAAGTAACCAGCTGCTGGGCTTTGACAATCCCTGGCAAAAGAAATACTATTGACAAAAAAAATGAAAACGCATTTTGTTTTATTTGTTGTTTCATAACATTAAGGATTCAGGATTATTGATTTTTTTTCTCAATAATTTGTTGACCATTTGGTCGTGTCAGTATTAGCTTAACAGTATACTCATCAGCTCTGGCATTCATCATCGTAATTTTTTTCTTGTTGTTTTCAGTTGAGACTCTGAATCTGTTTCCATTGGGGGTTGCATTTGAGTTCCCTGGCGATAACACATCGATGGCCTGAACTGTATAGTTTGAATCCAGCCCGCTGATAAACAAGTCAGCGCTCTGGGAATCCTGAAGCGTTGTCTGCTCAATGAAAATTTCAAGATTATATACTGTGTCATACTCAAGCACTACTTCCCCCGTCGGAACCAAAACCATCGTCACTTCATTATTCTGACAAATCCCGGTCGTAAATACGACTGCACACATGAAAGCAAATATTATTCTCATATTACTCAATATTTGAGGTCAAATTTAGCAACTATAATACTATTAAATATTATTGTCAATATATTTAATAACATACATGTATTAATATTCAAATAAACAGACATATACATATATGTAATTGTTTTTTACCTTTAATTATATTCATGGTCAAAACAAGACCACATATGTACCTTCACTGAACTTAACAATTAATCAACCAAAAATATATGATTTGCCCCAGATGCTCATTTTCAAACGTCATAAAAGATGGATTTGTCCTTGATCGACAGAGGTATTTATGCAAAAACTGCAAATTTCATTTCACAGTGACAATGCGAAAACAGCGGTTCGACCAGTCGATAAAACGACACTCAATAATTTTATTTCTGACTGGACTTAGCATCACAAAAATTGAAAAACTAACCGGTGTACGGCAAACAACCATATTCAATTGGGTTAAAGAATTTGGGCCAAAGTTCGAGCTTATGAGAGCAGAACAATCGCCTACTGTTATCACTATGAGGACAAAAGTTGAGCACATAGTCAGAATACTGGACGAAGAGTGGGTGCTGATTTATCGGGACGGGAAAATCGAAATCCGCAAAAAAGACAAGTAGCTACATTCCAGGGCCAATACTGCCGTTCATTTTAAACATGGGCAGGTACATGGAAATCAGAACGACACCCACAATCAGGCCTACAAAAATAATTATTAGCGGTTCCATAATGGTTCCCATCATTGCCGTGTTGTGTTCTGTATCCGAATCATACATTTGCCGAAGTTTGGCAAACATGGGAGC